>Ga0115842_100138_pt1 | contig 25050 bp, 22 predicted proteins | sample InSIn2SAF170_2_FD_83856 | JGI IMG/M metagenome (GOLD analysis project Ga0115842, IMG submission 83856)
TCTCACATCCATCTTTGCCATCGCTGCCCTCAGGCTACAATGCTTGTCGTAACGTTCGCCTCACATGGGTAAGTACCCAACCACCCCGCCGTCCCTGTTAGATTCTCCTACACTCACGACAATACCTATCAAGTATGACACCATTGAATCTGCCCTTCTTGATATCTTGCTAAGCTGTCCTTGCAGCCTTGTGCATAGTCGAGGTAGACAGGCGGATACGAGACGCTTTCACCCCGCGGTAGGTATCAGTACATACCTTACGTAATCACCGAACTACCATATCGCTGTCCTCTGAGGGTTTAAGCCCAGACGAAGAATAGTAAACACAGTACGTATGTAGTCCCGGTGACTTCGTGGATTTATGTAGTGGTTAAGAAGTTGTAGTCGGGGATGATAGCAGACAATACACGAGACACTGTATTTTGCGTGATCGTCTTGAATATGTTAGAGGACGCACAATGGATGGCATTGCCGTCAGTTGAGTACCGATACCTCGGGATGCTGCTTCGGCTACACTTCTGTGAGCCCATGGCTACGTACCCAAGGTAGGTAGTTGTCTGGTTTGATCGGTTCTCTGTGATCTACGGGGCGTGGGCAGGAAGGACTGGCTACGTCTCCTCTGAGGCGATGGGTTATGATTGCAGGTATTGCTGGTGATGGCGGTTTACACCACGTAAATTCAATACTCTACTGTTGGTTCGTGTACACTACAGCTGTATACGTACCGCATGAATTACTTCCGGCGGAAGGATGTTGATGTTGACGCTGTGCTCGCCGGGTCGCGGAGATCGTGTTCGGGATCTGGTGGAGTATTCTTGCGGACGGGCTTGCTCGGTCTTGGACCGGCCGACGCAATCGAATAGGGGATGTAGTGGAAGACGGAACACCGGTTGGGCAGCATCAGAGTCAGGAATTGGGGATGGTGAATACGAGAAGCTGCTTCACTGTATGTACGGAGTACCGTGTTTGCATAGAAATGAGATTTACGCTTTATTGAAGTGTTCCTGTTCCTGCATCCATTCAGAGTACTCTCTGACAGCCTGCTCAAAACTCGTATCCGGTTTGTAACCCAAGCTCAATGCAAGAGTGTTGTCAAACTTGTAAGCCCATGAATAGAGGATCTTGCCTAGCTCTGCATCATCCTCTTCCTTCACGTACTGTAGCTTGTCCTTGCCTCCAACTTTCTCTAGGGCGTCTAGCATGTCTTGTATGGTAGCTAGTAGACCGGGGGCATTGACTGTTCGCTTGTGGCTCGGCAGGGCGTCACTTGGAAGTGTGAGAGCGTGCACCAAGTTGTTGATGAGAGTTCTTGGCGAGCACACCCAAGATGGGAACGATCTGTCCTTGACTGGTACAACGCACTCCTTCCCTGCCATTGGCTCTCGAATGATGCCGGAGATGAAACTGCTGGCTGCTTGAGTTGGTTTGCCAGGTCGCACAGAGATGGTGGGGAATCTCAAGCTCATGCCGTCGATGAAGCCTCGGCGGGTGTAGTCGTTGATTAAGATCTCACAGACGAGCTTCTCTGCTCCATATGAGCCTTCTGGAGTTGGGAAGACATCTTCGGTTATGACGTCTGGGAAAGGTCTGCCGTAGACTGCTTGACTTGAGGCGTAGATTGTTCTGACTCCAGGAACAGTGTGTCGGAGCTTCTCTAGAAGTAACCTGGTGCCATCGACGTTGACCTTTTGTCCCAGGTCGAAGTTGGCCTCGGATCCAGCAGACATGATTCCATGGAAGATGTAGACAGCTTGGAGATCCTTGGTCACTAATTTGTCAATCTCCTGGAAGATATCGCCCTTGATGACTGTAGCATTTTGAGGATTCTTTGCGCCCTTCGGTATCGGACAATCAATAACATCTGTAAGGATGAGCTGATGAGATGGGTCGTCAAGGAGCTGTCGAGCCAAGAATTGACCGATGAAGCCACCGGCACCAGTGATAAGAATTTTCATTGTGGTAGTGGTGGTTATGCTGTGGTGTGGTGTGAATGTTGCTATTGATTTGGTAAGACTCGCACAGTTGCACAGTCCTCCCAATGGTATTTATTGTCGTGCTTCTTCTGAGACATATTCTGTGCACGGGATTCCCGCCGTTCAACTCCGCAATAGATATTTCGTCAAATCGGAGCGCCTCACGCGACTTGGAGTTTGATTGAAATGCCTGCGGGGATGAAGCCTTCTTTGAGGAAATCTTGACTGCCAAGGTTGCCAAACCCATTTGTCTGAGACCAAGTCAAAGGACAAGCAGGATAATAACGTCTGACAGTGGGTGAGGTGAGCAGTGTGCTCAGTGGATCACAGCCGATGCAGTCTACCACAACATCTATGTTGGAGCTGCGGCACACATTAGCAGCTCCGTGATATCAGGACGACTATGTCTCTCTTATGCCCGATGTGTTTCATAGTATTGGCAGCTAACGGTCAGGTAATTCAGTCTTTGACCTCGCCATGACCTGTGTCGAACGGTTGCCCCTAGCAAAACATTTGTATAAAAATACACGTCCACGACTCTAACCATCCGGCTGTTGTGTAATGACAAGCAATGCAGATCTATCCATTCGCTCTTCGCGAGTTGGTGAATAGCACCACCACACGCTGTACATCTTTACAACCCACATGGGACTGGTCTGCATATACCTTCATGTAGCACAAGCATATTTGGATAGGTGTTGGCTGCTGTGCCGGGCAAGCCAGGCACAATCGGAGAGTTAGCGCCACGACTGGAATAGGAATGGCGCAATCATCCTTGCAATCTCGACTTTTGCAGCCTCATTTGGTCATGGCTGTGATTGTTCATGAGATCTGTCTGTACAACAATCGTATACCAGATATACAACATACACACAACCAAATTGTCACTCACCACGTTAAAGTCACATCATCTTAATATTGTATCAAAACCTGGACCTTGTCTACCACACCTCAAACCTGCAGAAGGTCAATATGGATCGTCCTTTGTCAGATCGTGAGGTGCGCAGGACCAAACATATGCCGACTGTATCGACAGAAACTGACCCAAACAGTCTCGAAACAGAGGACCTCCCCCAAGACGGGCTCGCCCTCCAGCATATCCACGCGATGGTGTCAGAAAGGTACGAGTAGAGCGTTCGAAGACTGCGGCACCAATCTAACTCAGCTAGGTCCGATAATGATCCCTCCTCCTTCTTTTCTTCCCGTACGACGGAACATCTCGACTGGCTACCCTGCACGCTCAAGCCAGCTTTAGCAACAATGTCCTCCAAGAGCTGCCCAGTGCGCACCTGACCGACTGCTAACATCCATTCTCACTCATAGTCCAGGAGGGATGAACGTCAAGACCTCGACAAGTAGGACTCAAATTCTAAGCCAAAAGCGGCGCTGACATATGTAGCGATTGGGTACATGACCGCTTCGACGACGAACCAAGCTGTAGGTTTTTTGGCTTAGTTAACGACGGAATCTAACGTCGTTTTAGCAAGAGATGGATATCCCTCCCAACCTCGCGCAAGCCGCCGTGACGATTATGATCACCGAAGATCGCCTGAAAGGGAGCGAGAACGAGAGCGAGACAGGTAATACTCTAGGAAAGACCTCGGATGATTACTCACCTGCCCAGAAACCCTCCACCTGCGAAGATTCGGGTTGACAACCTCCACTACGACCTTACGGAAGACGATCTTTACGTATGAACACCGCACTCTCTACGTGGATCTTCTAACAATTGGCAGGACCTATTCACACGAATCGCACCAGTCAAGGATGTGCAACTCACGTATGATCGTGCTGGGAGATCTGCCGGGACTGCCTTTGTCATCTACGACCATATTGCCGATGCCCGAACGGCTGTCAAAGAATTCGACGGAGCCAATGCTAGAGGACAGCCCATTCGATTGACTATCCTTCCATTACCTCCGCGGTCATCAAGACGAGAAAACCCATTTGATCGGGTCGAGAATCCCAAAAGCATTTTTGATCGCATAGAAACCCCGACTGGACGTGGAAGAAGAAGAAGTCAGAGCCCGACAGAAGAGGGTCGCGAGTACCCGAGGAATGGCTCCCGCCGAGGACCTCAGGCACCTGCTCGAGACCATAGAAGTGATACATCGAAACCACCTCCAGAGAATATTGATCGATATATTCCAGGCCAGGGTGGACGTGGTGGTCGACGACCTGGTGAACGAAGGGAACGGCCGCCTCGTGATGCCCCGCGATCAGGTGCGCGACCAAAGAAGACTGCTGAAGAGCTTGATGCAGAAATGGATGACTATTGGGGAGGACAAAACAACGGCACTACAAGCAATGCTCAGCAGACAGGTCAGAATAGTAAGACTGTCGCAGACGACGACATCGACATGATCGAGTGAACAAACGGTGTGTACAGTGGACAGAAGACTTCATGTGTCAACGCAACGATTACCAGTTTAGTGTGGCAAATGGTAAGGACTGGAGTATTACCTCAGCCTGAATTATGGCCGCAGCATATCACAAACTTGCATGCCTTGGGACCGTCGCACGCTTCCGTCAGTCAAGTGAAACCAATCGACTGCAAGTCAGCACTTGGCACGCCACTTGCCAGATTAGAAAATCTAATCGATTTGGTAACAACTTGAACATTTCAATTCGAATACCTCATCTCATCTACTGATGCGTCTTTATGAACTTTGCAACCCTTTCCATGGCAACATCGGCTTGTGCACCTTCGGTGTCTTTAGGAAACATACAAAATCCATGACAGCCTCCAGGTACGATTAGAACCTCGGTCTCAGCACCTGCCATATGATATTTCGTGCTCATAAACATCGTGTCATCCAACAGACAGTCGGAAGTCCCGCAGGTAAATAAAGCTGGAGGCAACCGACCTCTCAAGGAGTTGAAATCCGCAAATAGAGGGCTTACACTTGGACGCCTCTTCTCTTCGTATGACATACCAGGCAAGAATGCGTCGGAATAGTGAGCCATTATATCTCTGTTCAAAACAAGCGGGTCGGGCGGGTCGAAGAGAAAGGTGGAAGGTGTCCAATTCATGTCGTATGCTCCATAATGCAGGATCAAACCCTTGAAACCAAAAGAACTGTACTTCGAGTCCGTGTGCTGCAACATATGCAACAACACGAGCATGCTCAAATGACCACCAGCACTCTCGCCACCAAGATACTTCAGTGGGACACCAAACTTGCTTTGCGCATTGTCTACCAACCATTCGGCAGCATCATAACAGTCATTTGGACCTGCAGGGAAAGGATCCTCCGGTGCAAGTCTTGCAGCACAACGTCCTGGGATGCTTCAGTCTGCAAAGTCCAGCCTCCACCATGAATGTGCATGTACACGCCCGTGACCTGCTTACCGTTGGTCGGTTTCAGGATTCGACAGGGTATTTCGCGTCCAGAATCTCGTGAAGGGATGTTGGTGCTCTCGGCTGAGTCTAGCAATACCGTAGCTGGCAGAGGTGTTTCGCCACGAGCCCTCATCAGCCGGTATTTCGCTGCTCCAACCTCGTACCACCTCGGCGCACCCTTCATGATATCCGTTAGCTTCTGGTTGAACGCATGGACCTCGGGCTTGATGATTGCTGGGTCGAACAGTGACGGATCTATCAGCACTGGTTTCTGAGAAGTAGCCATGGCGATTGATGTTGTATCTTGGATGTCCGTCAAGGAATGTCAATTAAGGGGGGCGGTGATATTGGTAAAGAAGATAGAATAGCAAGTGCTGTTCCAGCTTTTGAGACATGATGTTGTTCTTGTCCTCCGATAAAGTGGTCCGCTCTGGTTGGAGATGCTTGATACAATCCTAAAAAGGCAGGTCTAGCTGTCTACTTTTCTCCTCACGAAGGGACTCCAAAAATCATAGCTATTGTCTCGAGCAGCAATTGTGCTGTACAGTAGTACTCCGGTTAATTCGGCCTCGTATGCTTGTTCGCTTGAGATCTGAGATGGTTATTTGTATCGATTCCGCTTCCATCTACACGGTACCTACGTACGTAGGTAGCAGATATAACCTACACGAATTGACTAGTTTCTGCGAGGTAATAGTCCGCCGATCTGATGACCATGTCAAGTACAAGGCGTGCTCAAAATTTATCTGGCAGCGACAAGGACCCACCAAGAGCTTCCGCTCTATGTTCCATGCACAACACGTACATATATAACTGACCCGGTCGTCCGCAATCAATGTTCTGTATCTTCCAAGAAAATCCAAGTTCTGCAATTTCATGCTCAGGGTTGTAAGACGAATTATGGTTACCTCTCACGACATACAAAAATTCCTCGATAGTGCTTCAATAGCACCAGAAGTCAGCGAGCTTCGGCCCGACTACCGAGCTGTGCTCCTAGCAGTCGATGGCATAACACCCGGACCCAGCGACGAAAATAGCGAAGAACTGCTCAAAGAGGCAGAAACTACGGCTCGCGCAGCACTTGCTAAGCATTCCGTTACAGAGATTCCACATGTAGCTGCATGGCGAGATGCATATAAAGCTTTTGGTGCAAAACCGAATAAACATCGAAACAGTCTTGAAGCACTCACTCGCCGCGTTGAGGCGGGTTTACCTCGCGTCAACCGGCTTACCGATATATATAATGCTGTTTCAGTCAAACATCAGATTCCACTGGGAGGCGAGGATCTGCAGAAATACAGCGGCCCACCAAGGTTGATCCGAGCTACCGGGAAGGAGGAATTCGAGGTGAAGACTGGAGGAGAAATTGTGAAGGAGCATCCTGATGTTGGTGAAGTTGTGTGGGTCGACGATGCAGGTGTTACTTGTCGGAGGTGGAACTGGCGGCAAGGTCCTAGGACGGCGTTGACGGATGATACTACGACTGCCATTTTCATTTGTGATGCGTTGGGGGCGATGAATGATACCGAGTTGCATACTGCGGTGAGTGAGCTGATCACAGAATTGGAGAAACTGGGACCGGATGTGAAGGTATCGCAACGAACGATCGCAGCGTCTGCTAAATAATGATCGTATGATACACTACTATCCTACTCCGGCTCCTGCCATGGACTGGAGGCAACGCCATCGATTCGAACTTTCAGTTGCGCAACTCAGCTAACTTGCTTAACCTGTGTACGAAGGCAGGCTGTCAATAGTACGTAGTCTTAAAGTAAGTTCACAGCCTGCGTTGAGAAGGTACGTGCAATCGAACCAGAAATGTGGCGTAAGTGATAGGTGAATACAGTTACCTCGAGCAAAAAACGCAGCGCGTAACATCCAATTTGGCAGCCTTTTTGCCTTGCATGGCCGCAGCTCCATGGAATGTCAACATGATCGTCGTCGCTACTCCAAGTACAGTATAGTTTGTAAGAAGGGTCCTCTCGACACAAAAGGCTCGCCTTCGAGGTTTGCAGTCTCGTTCGCATTATGTCTGATGCCATATCGTTACAAGAGTACGATACATACTTGCTCGATCTTAGTTTCCATAATCGTTCAAACGACTCGAACTAAGAAAAGGTGTGATGTGCGGTATGCTTGCTTGTTGTGCCAGCCAAATTAGGTGGAGCTTGATGACACAGCCACTGTGTCCACTCTCTTTCCTAACTTGAACTTCGATTTGGCCACGCGACCAATCCTCGTCGTCCAATGATGCTGGGTTACTAGGGATTGCAAATTAGTGCTAGTAGGCACTGTCAGGCTGCCGCCCCTTCCACATCAACATGCACTTACCTGTTGCAGTCTTCGGCCTGGGGCAAATTTGGCTTGCATGAATAACATTCAAGTTCATTCGAGGCTGTGCTAGCAACTTTCAACACCTGTTCTTTCTTGTTTCAGTACTAAAGAGACTATTGTTTTGACCTTCACAAACAGTGGATCTTTGCGTTTGCATTGTGGATTACTCTGCTGATGGTTATAAAGCTTGCACCTCTTCCTCATAGGCATTTCGCTGACTGATAGACCGCCTCCCACTTCTTCACTAAAGAATTTCCCGTGGACGCCATACAACTTGACAAGTCGAACACCAAGAACAAATCTCGGCAGCTTTGAAGTCAAAGAATCAAGATTGCAATAGTCGTCAACTTCCAGACGAACCGGAAACCGACCCTTACTGCCTGACAAAGATTCCAGCCTGAGGCCGGTTGCTGCAACAGTCAACATGGGTATTCGTGACGCTAGCGGTCAAGAGAGGATTGTTATCATAGGCAATGGCGTCGTCAGATTTGCGCAGCTCATCGTCGCTGCTGCCGCACTTGGCGTGTACGGCATAGAGAAAGGATATTGGTTAGGGAATGGTCTGCCAGGCAGGATCGTAAGTCCTCCAGAAATCTAGCTGTGGCTTTGCTAACGGTACCGATAGGGCTATGATCTAGCTGTTGGAGTGATTGCCCTTCTCACAGCTGTAGTCCTCATGATTATTCCCTGCGTCCTCTCATACCGACCTGTGGCTTTTGCTGCACCTTGGGACTTTCTTGTCTTCATCCTCTGGTCGGCAGCCTTCGGCTTGATGAGATCAATCTTCATTCACAACTACGCTGGGGATAGTACGAAATTCTTGGTCTCCAACAAGGACCAGAAAGTGTTTGACAGCCACTGGCATTCCATGACGCGAGCTGTTTGGATTAACCTTGCGGGTATGATCTTGTCATTGATCAGTGCTATAATGGGTGCGGTTCTGTTCTTCGTTGGTCGGAGAAGTGGTGGTCGTGGGAAGGCTAACTACGTCTGAGGGGGTGAATCTTTAAGCGACGTCGCTCACTCTATTAGCTTGCGATGAAGTCGAGAAGAATTGAAGTAGGTATTTATAGCCTTGTGAGACAGTACTACATACTCACGTGCATGCGTATGTGATCAGACTTTTCTTACTTACGTGTTTCTGGCAAACACCGCGACTGCTCGCTCGCCTTAATGATATACTACGTATTACTCGACTTGCAATCTTACACGGGTCATCTTATATTATATATCTTCACGAGTGCAAGGCTAGACGATGGTTTAAAGTCCTCGTTGCCATGGACGAATCAGCGGGCGGACATGCACGCAATTACCGAGGTTGGGTTGTGAACAGGGACAAATAATTGGCGGGTGTACCCCAGAGAGTGTGCTCGGCCACCTCCGTCACTCATGGACAGCTTCCTAGCCCCTCACGCTTGTGCCTAAAGATCATTATGTACGGTATGCACAGAAAGAGGTCTTTTGAAGATTGTTCCTTCTTGATGCCAAGCGCTAGTTACCAAAATAAGACATGCCAGAGAAAAGTACTTTCCTCCCATACGCATACATGCAAGTCTCTCAGTGTTGACTGGAACTGACTCACTACGTGCGTACGTATCTATCATTGTCAGCTCCTGCCTGAAGAGATGGCAGAGCAACAAATGTCCTTTGCCAGGTGGGTTCTCGGTTTGGTCCTCCCACTGGTGTTCATGGGCGTGACTGCCTCGTGTAAGTTGATATCAAGTGGGATTTTGAAGTCCTACTATTTCTAACAGTAGTTCCATAACTCACAACCAACAACAGACTTTTATCTCGCCTGTCTCCTCAATCCACACCTCCTCCTGACCAGGAAAATCCACCAGATCCGCGACAAGGCCTTCGCGCTTTTCTGGAACAGATTCGGTCCCATATTCGCCAACGATTTCCCTTCACCACGACTGGATGACATCGTTACTGAACAATGCAGCGGCATGGTCCTCGACATCGGCCCAGGAGCCGGCTTCCAACTCAAGCGATTCGCTGGTGCTTGGAGTAAAGGCCAGATCAAGCGCATCTACGGCGTGGAACCAGGCATTGACATGCACAAGCAACTACGACTGGAAGCTGCGAGTGTCTTCGGACCAGAGGTCTCAAGCAGGTTTGCCGTGCTGACGACGGGTGCCCAGCCAGACGAACTCGTGCCAGCACTGGCGAAAGAGGGGCTCTTGGCACAGCAGGGCGATGGTGTGTTCGACACCATCGTCACGTTCCGTGCACTATGTGGTATCCCTGAGCCCCAGAAGACGGTTGATCTGTTCTATCGCTTGCTCAAACCGGGTGGACGACTTATATTTTTGGAGCATGTTAGCAATTCTGGGGATGCCAGTAAGGAAGGGAGTCTGTTGGCGTGGGCTCTCCAGCGGGTGTACATGCGTATGGGTTGGAAGTTTTGGAATGGAGGGTGTGAGTTGACGAGGGATACGGAACAGTTCATGAATATTGCGGCGAGGCAGGGCTTTGGGTGGAGTGTGAAGGAAGTGTACCGTACGAAAACACAGGGATGTATACCTGAAATATATGGCTACATGCAGAAGGAGTGATTTACTAAGTACGTACGTACATCCGTACCTGCGTACCTACTTGTGTCTGTTGGGATTTACAGGTGTTAGTGACAGGAGTTCTAATAGTCTTGGTGTTCAACCACAGTATTATGATGTTCTGAGTTATGAAATGGTACAGAGATCTCTCTGCTTGCTGCACTGTTGGCTGACCTGCTGTGCTGTGAGTACGTACGTAGCAATTGAATGACCTTCTGGTCCCACCGCAATTGACGTACGATGTAAGATCTCCAGCAGCAGGAACGACCTGTGTGTGTACCCGGCCACTACTCGATTATGTACATATACGTAGGAAATGTTGTGCATGGCAAATAGCTCGCTGTCCACCACCTGCGAATCCTGACAGTAGAGACGGGCTATGATGGGGAGGAATAATCGGTTATTGTAGTTGTGGTTGCTCACCATAATTATTGGGTGTTCGCGGGACGGTGGAGTTCGCGAAGCAGTGGCCGACAGAAGATGCAGGTGGTGTTGAGCATCGGACAATCGCGACTGCCATCAATAACATGGTAAGTCAGACAGAATCCGACCCTGCTTGGCTCGTTGGTCATTCCAGGATTTGCATAGACGCGACCACAACGCTTTCTGAGTCATGCATCGGCAGTCAGGCTGATGAGGAGAGCTTTGAAAAAATGCACTGCTACGTAACATCTGCCATATTCACTCCGCGACGAATTGTTTGCTCGAAATATCAAGGTACATGTGCAGCAGGCATTTACGAGATGTGGATTGTGAGGTTGTGGTGTTCTCTTGAAGATGCACTAACGACTCAGTAATTCCAGCGAGAGGTGGTAGCCAAGCTGTAACATGATGCAATCATCCCTGTTGCAGAGGAGGCTGGCCTGATACATGTCGTTACAGATGCACAAATTCTCGTATCGATGCTTTCCATCAATCGATCGACGTGGACTGATTGAACATGATGCCTGGCAATGCATTGCATCGTTACGCTCGCCATTCTTCATTGACGACGAACGTATGCACGACCGCTGCAGTTATGAAGGGCTCGTGGTAGGTGAGATCGAACATTCGCTGAACATCCCAGTGAAGTTTCATTGAAGGGGCCAAACCTCACCAAACACTGGAGCGCTGTCAGATTGACAGTGCAGCACCATACATGGCTGCCTTGTAACATATGGTTTTCCGTCGTCTTTGTCGATTTCTTCTTGTCATTGAAGGGCAAGGACTGGTGTCTATATACGTAGCCACGCACTCCTTGGTGTTTCTAACCTCTGATGTGGCCTTACTCGCAACACAAAAGGGTGCTTAAGTCTCAAGACCCATAAATGTGTCATTCAAGAAGCAAAGTCTTTGCCCAAGTCGGCATTCTTCGACTAGATCAAACACGCCATGTCTCGAATGTTGGTCTCGTTCACGTTGTTGATGTTTTTCGCTTCAATGGTGAGCGCATCTGAGGTCAAGCTGCTTCTTCCTCGATACAATATAACTGGGCTTGAGCCTGATGATTTTGAGTGTGTCAGCGCACGAGCTTCAGATTACTATGGCATTGGTCTATCCACCCATTGACGAGGGTAGAATATGTTATACTGACGACTACTTCAGGTGTCCGGCTTGGAATCTACTTCTCCTGGTGCACAGCATGGGTTGCAAATGCTGCCGTGGAGGAAGAGATCTTCTTTGCCCTCGATCAGAATACTGTCTTTCTATTTGCAACCATCGCAGCCCTCGTGCGATGTACCATCACCAGTGTTCTGACGCAACTCGACTGTCTGATCATGATCCATCTGGGGACCGGCACCATTTTTGGCGTGATGAGCATTTGGGGATATCGTACGTGTGCCTACTCGATCGAAGGGCCTAACGCAACTCGCCATTTCGGAGGCTTGGGCACGCATTTTCGTCTCCTCCTGAGCGCATCTGTCAGTGCATTCAGTGTCTGGTTCTGGTATAGTGCTGTAGAGCCTGGTTCACCTGATCTCAATAACGACGTTGGTCCCTGCGCAATACTGCACACCTTCATGTTCACTGATGTTCAAGCCGATGGTGGAATTCGAATCTTCTACATTTTTACAAACATTGTGGCCACCATCTACTTCTGTATTCACGTTCTGGCGGCTATAATTCCTGGTTGTGTCAGAACAGTCCGACTTTTGACCATGTCCAAGCTTGAACGTTTCCGAACCGCTTCCACACTGCGCGTTTCAGTTGGCTTGAACCACAAACAGTAAGTTAGGGCACATAAAAGCGAGTGGACACTTGCACTAACTGTGTCAGACTGCGTTATCTGTATTACAGCCTCCGTATATTCAACTTCGTCTTCCTTATCTGGTCGATGGTGCTTGTTGAGTACACATTGATCTACAATCACGTCCAAGAAGTTCTCGGGCCTGGTGGACGTATTTACTTTTCTTCACAGTTGATTCCTATGATCATCGGTGCCTTCACGTTTTGTAGAGTCGTTTACAAGCGAATCGAAAAAGCAAGAGAATCAGATGAAGCTCCTGAAGAGGGAGAAAAAACTCTCAGATCGCTGAAACGAATATCGTCTGGCAAAGATGCCATCAAGATTTTAGGACCACTCACCTATGTGGCTAGACCAGTGAAGAAAGTGCCTCCAGTGGATGCAGACATCGACGAACGCATGAAACACGAACATGTTTGGATTAGATGCCTGGTTTCGGTTCTCCCATGGCTATCTTTGCTGCCTCGATGGAACGAGAAAGGAACGCAAAAGTCTGTTCGACCTCTACCCGATGAAGAGGGAAAACCAGATCCTTGTGACAATTCTGAAGCACCGAAGGATGTATCAGAGGATGTTGACTTGAGCTACAAGACAGACTTCTCGAATACAATACCGGATGAAAGCATCAGTCAGGCGATGAGTCGGTTCTCGGTGGGTGGTACATGGGGCGAAGTCAAGACAATCGCATAACGAACTTATCGGAGCCTTTTGCCAGGATGCGGACCTTGTTACGCTTGTGATGAACCAAAGCCGATCCAGCATGCTGTTGACTTGCCATAGCCTCCATTCGAATGCTGGAAGAGACAGACTCTCACGTGTGGGTGACACGACAACCAATCCGGAGTTAACTCTGACTACTGGTAATATGGTTGGAGGTAGTCAGTGCTCTGTGAAAGGCTTGTACTCGGATTATCATTACTTTTGCACAGATTTATGTTTAGCGAGCATATTTGTTCTTGTTGTCGGACTGGTCGTAACGTGGAGTGTTAATAACATAACTCCAAACTCGTAGGCTCAAAGATAAAAATCGCTGGCATACCTTTCCTCACAGCGCCAAGACTTAGGTGGATTTTCCTGTTCACGCAGCTAGAGTACATATTATGCAGAAGGTATATCCACCTTACAACATCCTATCACGCCATCTCATCGCATCAACATAAAGCGTGATATTGCTCTGGTTGTTTACACCCAGCCCGATGTCTTCGAATTTGCACACGACATTCATGCGACTATATCACACTGGTGACAATGGTTGAAGCATCCGCCAAGGTTGCCGGAGTGAACGTCAGAGCCCCGGTCGACGCTGAGGCCGGGCAACCAGGCAGTAGCCGCGTGTGTGAAGGAGACTTTGTCACGCAGAACGAAGAACGAGATCTCTCAAGAGGGCTGCAACAGCGTCATATTAGCCTCATCGCTATTGCAGGAGCGATAGTGAGTGCTTGTCTGCCCAGCAGAATTGCTGCAACTTCGTTAACTTGCATGGCAGGGCACTGGTCTCTTCCTCGGACTCGGTGGCTCCATTCAAACTGCAGGCCCTCTAGGTGCGTTGTTGGGATATGCTGTGGTTGGACTCGTAGTTTGCGCTGTTCAGTTCGCTTTGGGAGAGACGACGGCACTTCTTCCGGTCACTGGGTCATTCGTCCGCCATGCTGAGTTTTTGGTCGACCCAGCTTTTGGGTTTGCCGTTGGGTATGTCCGTTGCTTGTTGTCATAGAAGTATTGAACTAATATACTATGAGGTACAACCTGGTATATGGCAACTTGCTCTCTGTGCCTACCGAAATTACAGCAATTTGCGTGCTGTTTCAGTATTGGACCGACATCAACTCAGCATTGTGGATCGTCATTTTCATAGTCATGACATTCACCGTTGGCATGACCTACATCGGCATCTACGGCGAGATAGAATACTGGTTTGCGGTGCTCAAGATTGTCTTCATTGTATGCTACCTTGTACTTGAATCCACCAGTGCAACGACTGACCATCACAGCTCTTCCTTATTCTGCTAGGCTTGGTCATCGATCTAGGTGGTGTTCCAGGTACTCCCAGGATTGGGTTCCGCTACTGGAATGAACCAGGACCCTTCGTCGAGTACATTACTAGCGGAAGCGCTGGAAAGTTCTTGGGCTTTTGGGCTTGCATGTCTACTGCTGTCTTCTCGTTCGCAGGATGTGAAAGTATTGCGATGCCAGCGGCCGAAACTCTGAATCCAAGAGTTGCAATTCCGAAGGCTTGCAAGAGAGTGTTCGCCAGAGTTTCACTCTTCTATATCTTTGCTGTTCTTATCGTCGGCATGCTTGTCAGATCGTAAGTATGCAGAACAGAACTCTACATGCATGCCGTACTGACCGATCTGTGCCTAGGGATGACCCACGACTCAATGACCAGTCTGGTACTGCTGCGCAAAGTCCCTTCGTTATCGCTGCAAGCGCTGCAGGATTGCGGGGTGTTCCTTCGTTGGTCAATGCTATCGTCATTACCTCTGCCTGGTCTTCATCAAACCAGGGCTTGCTTTCTGGTACTCGGGTACTCTATGGATTGGCCTTGAAAGACCAAGCACCAAAGATCTTCCTGAGGACGACTTCCTGGGGTGTGCCGTACATGTGTGTCCTGTTGAACACAGCCTTCATGTTTCTTGCATTTATGAGTCTATCGAAAGGTGCTCTGACAATCTTCTGGTGGCTCGTTGACCTTGTTGCATGTGGTGTCTTGATTTCTTGGATAACAATCTTGACCAACCATTTGAGACTTGTCCTCGCCATGAAGAAACAAAAACTGCCTCTATCTTCTTTACCTTGGCACAACAGCTGGACAGGTAAGTCTTTTCCATCTCGAACCCCCGCTGTAAAGCTAATTGACGTCTCAGAATGGTCCACACCAGTAGCGCTAGTTTTGTGTATCGTTATCCTCCTGACAGCTGGCTTCCCTGTCTTCACTACAGGTAACTGGTCAGCCAGTAGATTCGTGTCCTCCTATTTGTGGGTAACCTCACCAAAACTGTATACCAAACCAGCTAACGTGAAACAGAGATATAGGTCTTGTAGCAGCAGCATATATACTCTGGAAATTTTTCAAAAGAACCAAGATCGTCTCCCTAAGTGAGCTTCCTCTACGCGAGGCTATCGACAGTGCAGATGAAGACCTCTGTACTGAAGAACAAATACCACGATGGCGTCAGATCATTGGGTTTCTGTGGGACTGATTGCACTAAGTGCTTCAAGAGAAGGCTTGAGAGTCCGAATCAATAAAGACAGCCCACAGAGTGTGTTACTAGATCAGTAGCCCGCCACAGATCGAATGCCACACCATCCTGTGGAAATCTACACGAGTCATCTTCAGCAGGTGATACATAGCAAGTATGTAAGACACCTGTCTGCAAACCACTGCGGGACCCCTAGATGAGGAAAGTAAATTCAGACCCGGCACAAACGTACTGCATGAGCCATTTCATTTAGTTCTCTCTCACTGGAGAGGCTATGGGCACGAAGGCCCAAGAAATCTCGACCATCAATCTCAAAATGCTCATAGCAGCCATATCTAATCGTTCGTACGCCTCAGCGCAATATTCGACATCCATGACCTGTGGAACTACTATGACCCTGCCTACGAGACACTGGATGTGGAGGATATACCACTCTTGGCTTGAATGGCAGTCGCGGACGAGCTGGGCTCGGCTACACAATGTGTGCAGCTACATATGCCGTTTCCGGAACACTACATGAGCTGATCACGATTAGCACTGAAAGACACGATGTGTATATGTCGCTATCGTATCGAAAGCACACTCTGCAAAAAGTGGCATGGTCGGAGGTGGGAAAAGGCCGTGGTATCACAGACTGTCGTTGCAAGAGCATGAACCAAGATACATCTATGGTTTCCCCTTTAGTTGGTGAGGCATTAGGAATGAAAGTCTGTACGGAACATATGATGCAGGATAACGAAGAGATCACTAAGTCTCCTGACCGGTTCAAGACGTTCCAAGATATGCGGGAGCAGGAATCGACTTTTTGGGAAAGCTGGAGTCAGGTATGTACCTTGTGATGCAATGTTGATCGCACATGGTGTTCGCCAACTACTCGGAATCTCGCGTGGACAGCGATGTGTCTGTATCTGTGCCCATGTATACGTATGTATCGTTTTTTTAGAACGATAGCTCGATACAAAATTAGTAGCTCACTTTGATATGTGCCATGAATCAATACATGACCGGTTCTGGTCATTAATCCCGCTTTCAGGACGGCCATGTTTGATTTGAGCCTGCTGTATGCCTTGGGATTGGCGCTACTATGCTGCGAGTCCTGGGGCTAAAGATAAGCTCAGATCATTGGAGACCCACTATCGTCATCTGCCGCGCTTGCAGAAGTTCGGAGATGACCACAGGTACGTATTGTGTAGTGGTCGCAGTGTCGTTGCACCCTCGCTTCACGACAAATTGTATCTTATCCCAAACAAGACTTACTCGTGATAGAGGTTTAGACCATCTAAGCAGCGTGTTATCTCCCCCTCGTTCGGCAGAGCTGACCACGATACTAAAATACTCATGTCTCCGTTGACTTGACTCGCATTGCGTTACGATGACCGAAACGAATCCCACCAAGCTCAACGCTGAAAACCACTTGTTACTCGCATGTTGCTGTCCTCTCTTGCTATGCGCACATATCTGATATACAGAACTGTAGGACCAGCCACTCCTTAAACTCCACATCGAACTATTGAAGAAGAATTTCAAAAAATCCCAGATTGTGATAGATCATGAACAGAAAGCGACTACCGCTCTACTCAAAGAGGCTGCCAGAAATGCCAACACTTCCGATGCCAGTGAGACACTCGATGCACTAGATGCAATGATATCTCGGATGGAGAAATTGAAGCGCCGTCTAAGTCAACTGCATAGTGAAGAACAGTCCCTCCTCGATCAGTCTTCAAAGAGAATACGGCACCTGCAAGAACTCTACGAGATACCAAGCTTGACAGACGTGAAATACGAAACGTGGAGCAGGAAGCGTCTCGATATCTTAATGGGAGAATTCCTGTTAAGTCAGGGTCTCATTGAAAGCGCGACAGCCTTGGCCAAATCCAAAGATGTTGAAGACTTCATCGACCTTGACATCTTCACATCATGCCACAAGATCGCGGACTCTATACAGAGAGGTCAGACAGCAGACGCATTGCAGTGGATCAAGGATAATCGAGATGCGCTGAAAAAGCTAGTCGAAAAAGAAACAGTCTCACAAACTTCGACGTCGCCAGCAATAACCTCCAAGATCTCCACCCTCGAATACGAACTTCGCTTTCAAGAATACATAGAACTTCTACGCCAGTTTTCCACCCTCCAGAACGCTAGAGTCGAAGCTCTGGATCACGCGCAGAAATACCTCTATCCACACAACGCAGCACACCCATCCCAAACCCTAATATTAGGAGGACTACTAGCTCAAGTACCAACAAACCCGACCGAACCATACGCGGAGTACTTCGCAGCCACCCGCTGGACATACATATCACACCTATTCATCGAAACCCACCACCAAGTGTACAACCTCCCCACCCGTCCACTTCTCCAAGTAGCCCTTTCAGCAGGTCTCTCCGCATTAAAAACACCCGCCTGTCACAGTCCTCTCAACCCTGCCTCCGCCACCACATCCCAACATGCAAACCTAGGCGGTAGCACAATGTGTCCTATCTGCAGTACGGAACTCAACACATTAGCCAGATCTGTGCCATACGCCCACCATACGAAGTCGTCGGTGGAGAACGATCCAATGATGTTACCGAATGGCCGTGTCTATGGTCGGGAAAGGCTGCTGGAACTCGAGAAGAAACATCTTAGATTGACGAATCCGAGTGGTAACCCGGACGAGTTGGCTGGGAAGAGGGAGGTCGTTGATGCTGTTACGGGTGAGATATTCAAATGGGAGGATTTGAAGAGAGTTTATATCACTTGAATGACAAGAACCTTCAGTCACGAAAGAAGCACGCAAATGATAATAAGTGTTCACATACCTTCGTTTTGATCGTCACCTCTTTTGTTGGGAAGCTGTGTCAACTCACCATTTACCCATGTTCTGCTATCGATACCGATGCTGATGTCGATATTGATACAATCCACTGTAGTACGTAACTCTCCCTTCCAAACCACCCCATCTAGCTCTCAAAACAACATCCTTTCGAAAGCGCTAAAGCACACATTATTAGACCCCATTTCATGTTTGTGTATATACCATAGCACTATCTATATCCACACTCCTTAAGCAAACATGTATTTGTATATACCTTCACAGGACCCTAACAGTCGAAACGCCCCTCTCCACTTTCAGAATAAGTACATACGTAGATACGCACGCACGCACGCACGTACATGAACGTATTCTCTATCGTCACGAGGCCATACACTCATATGTGCATATACGTACGCTCGTAGGTATAGTCTCACGACATTGATGAGACGTGTATATATTATCTTCCACCACTGAGTATATATACACGAACATACATGAACATACTGACTACACTGAAGTTGCAGGTGTGTACTATACTATACTCGCTCAGAGACGCTACCTACGTATTGTACGTCTTTTTCTTTCTACACATCGATTTAGTTGGTGTTCACAACACTAAGTATTTATCGTATACAGTTTCACTGCACGGATTTTGTCCTCGTCATCGACGAACCTTAGACGAATGAAAACAAGTGCGCACTTATGTACAGGTACTGTAGCAAGATCAACTCATCAACATAACATCATTATCATTTCATCGTCATACCACACACATACTCAGGTTTGCTACCCAGTAAGTACATGTAGTCAAGGCTAAAGGTAATGTGGTAAAGGTTAGAGAAACAGCCCGAGGGCTGAAGACAAGTATGTGTGTGTGTGAACTCTGTCTGTTGCTCCATGCTTGTAAGTAACTCCTGTTGCCATGCTCGCTCATGAAATTCCGCTCCAGTCACGCTTTCCAAATGAACCCAGAACTTTTGCGGTGCTGCCAAAGGCTAGCAGACGACGAAGGTGGAATAGGAAGTAAGGAATAGGGTTAGCCAGGTAAGATTATTGTAGTGAAGTGATAGCCTTATTGCGTTGTGCAGTTGGAATATCATAGCTGTATGATATGATGATCTGACCCAGGGACGACAACGAATATGCCATTGAGATGCTGTCCAACTCGTTATTGACCATCACCATCATCCATGATGAATTTGAGATCCACGGCGCCGTCAAGATCGAAAGAGGTGCATGAACAACCTTTTTTTGCCTTCGTGTATAACACGGACAAACTTTGGCTGGAAGGTAAATTCAGAGAAGAATTGGAACCGTACTAGGTTCTTCGACTCATACTTCTGTTTATCACATCGCTAATACGATTGTGCGTGTTTGAGGTGGACGTGTGACGATGGGTCAAGGTTGAGACGTTATGTTTCCCTTCATTTTATTAGTGTTGTTCTTATTATGCGAACTTGATTGAGATGTTACTTACCGTCACAACAGGCCCTGACGTCTTCAAGACCAGGATTTGAATTCTGCTCCTGTTGACGTTTCGCCTCCGCTTCCTCCTCTCCTCGATCGTCGCTGACGATACTAGCGTCATAAATGCTACTTCCACCATTTGTCGGGCGTGTTTGCGCAGTCGCTTGACCAGCTTCCGACCTTGTTCTACCGGTCATGGAGCCGAACAGTTTGGACACTCTTGATATGCTGCTAGCTCTTGGAGTTCGATCCTTGTCTGGTATTGAGGGTTCATCAGCTCTGCTTCTGCGAACCGTGTCATTGTTTGCTTGCATCGAGGATTGCTGCACTCCTTTAACTTGGGGGATCTGTGAGCTTGATGACCCGACTCCGCTAGGTAATGGTTGACGACCTGCTCGATTCAAGCTGGTACCTCTTGTTGTCCTCGAATTGTAACTCGACATGCTCATTCTACCATCATTTGGTACAAGACGAACGCCATATCCATTAACACTGAATTCTGCAAGATCATCACGAGTAATATCATTCCCGTTCGGAGTATAGGCGTTGTTTGGCCCTTCGGGTTCAGTACGGTGCAGCAGATAGCTCAGAGCATTGAACCATGTTTCGTGCCTCTGTCCAGTTGAGGCCGTAAACTTTACGATTCTGCCAGGCGTTATCACTTCCAAGCTCTTTCTATGCAAACCAGGCGGCATGGGATTCTCATCACTGACAACTCGAACACTCTCGATAGCCACGCTCTTTGCTTTCATCTCACTCCGACCAGCCGTTTGAGGATCTCCATCAGACCAGTACAAGGTTTTGGTATATGGATGGACCCAGAAATAGCGACGGTGTCGAGTGGTTGACATCTCTTTACTTCCTGCTTTCCGAGTGTATTTCCACAGATATTCGCCAATCATAGTCTGAGTGATAGCCTGGATCATCCTCGGATCTGTGCCCAGACCAGCCTCAAACGCGTGACCACCCACTTGCTGATCCGGCCGAATGTTGAATCGTTCATCTAACTCGGAAGCAAACGATGACACTGACGATCGGCGCGACATTTGTGAGCCTACTGTTCCTCGTTTTCCAGCCGTGCGAGGTTCTCTTGTGGGAGATCGAACTGGGCCATTAGGTGTTCTTGGTTGACGCATTGCTGAAGCAGGCATGATTGGAGGACCCATAATTCCACCGGTCTTTGAACTTAGATTTTCTCTCTTGGTGGGTGAGCCAACTCGGCCATTTGCTTTAGCGATGATATCCTTGTGATCCGAAGGTAGTGGTGGTTGTTGGGAAGAAACGAAGCTAGACGTCCGGTTACTAGAAGCACTCGCTGGTCTTTGAGGAGGCGACGAAGGTATAACGGAAGGAGGACTCTCGATGATGGGTGCGAACTCTCGTGTGTGCGATGTTGATCGTGGAGTGGTTCGGCTAGGCGAGCTCGGCGCTCTCCTAGTAGGACTAGTCTCAGGAGCAAACATTGGCATAGAGGCTGGCGTGGCCCGTCGAGGTCTAAGAGCCTCATCCAGCTGCTCAGCTGTGAGCATTGTCTGAGAGCCTTGATCGTAGCTGTTCGTCGTTTTCAAAACAGGGTCAGGCAAATTGTCCTTGTCAAGGTGTACATGGCTGGCACTTCCCGAAATATCCTTGAATGGCGAAGTTGCCGTATCCACCATCGCTGATCGAGATTTGCCGGACTCATCGATTTTGTCCTCCACTGTTCTAGGAGTTTCATCATATATGCCAGCCGAGAAGCCTGGTACAGCGGCCGCAGATGTGAACAAGCCACCGCCGACAATCCGTTCTGCAGTGTGTGGTCTCTCCTGAGGCAAAAATTGCTTAGGAGTCTCTGGGGAGTTTGAGGCGCTGACCACATCCGGTAGAGTACAATCACGAGAAACAGCTATTGGATGTGATGGCTCGGTGCTCTGTGATACGATTTGAGAGAAGTCCAAAAGCGCAACTGGACTTGTGGGCGTCGTCACTTGTCCTACGACGGGCTTGCTGCTTTGAGACAAAACGCCAGAAAAGCCAAGCTGATGTATCGGGTATGATTCGCCTTCGATGGGCGCTTCATTCTGTGTGGGTGTGAACGGCTCGTGAATCTCATCCCAGACAGTCTTTGGAGGGGTAATGTACGTAGTCCCTGATCGAACAGGGCTATCCGCTGTACCACGCTGAGGCGTATACTGTGTGCTATGATCAATCTTTCGAGTTGGAGAGGTAGGTAAGCTTGGTGGAAGAGGGAAATTTGCAGCTGGTAGCCACGCCGGCGTGTCTCCAGTTGCTGTCATTGGTTGGCTCATTCCAGGTTCGCTTGCCTCTAGCATAGGATCATTAAGTGCTACAACAGATTCAGTGGCCCATGGTTCCGTCATTGTGGAGGAGTCTACCATGATAGGCCTTTGCGCAGAAAGCGGCGCAGTGACGGTGGACCTGCTTGGTGTAAACGGAATAGCAGGGGTCGAGTGTTGAGATGAGAGCATTGACCTAGCAGGTGTACTTTGTGTGTCACTATTGAATTCACCCAGGTCTTCAAGCTCAGCGAAAAGCGTCTGCTCACCACCGTTTGGACTTCGATCTGTGATAGTTGTGGCAGGAGAGTCTTGTGATACAGAAAGGGCTCTAAAGCTCTCTGGCGTACTTGCCTGTGGCTGTGTAGTCTGCTGGCTATATGAGAGTCGGTTGCGTAGCTTGAACTTCGCGAACGAGGGTTGTGTTGGGATTTGCAGGTTTTCGAGCTCATCGACTGAAGTCGAGGTAGTGTTTGTGAAGGGGTTTCGGCTACCAGACATGGAAATTATCCTTGAATCACGAGCCACTCTGCCAGGGGCCACGCGATGAGTTCTCGAAGCAGTATCCTCGGTCTCAGTAAGTTCGTCAGTGCTGTCGCCAGCTAAGCTCTCTACTCCTGTCATAAAAGCCTCACTCTCCGTTGTGTTGCGCTCATCAGCGGTATCGAAAGTGCCCTCTGTTTCGTTAGCGGTCTGATATGCGTCACTAACATCGGTCAGGCGCTGATGCGAGTGCTCCGATGGCTGGAGCAGATTAGTGAAACGCGTTTGAATTGGAGTATCCACACTCTGATCTTCCCAATCGTCGTCTGTCAGCTCAAAATCTGTTCGTGGCTTCCTATTGCCTCCTAACATATCAGGACGAGCGGGTTTCTTGAAAGCTTCAGGTTTTGTCTTCTGTCGTTTAGCAGCACTAGTCTCGCCAGTTCTTCGTTGTTCAAGCTCATCTCGAGCTTCCTGCAACATACGCTTCAGCTCGATTTTCTCAGTCTTCTCCCGATGGATATTGCCTTTCAAATTTTGAATCATCCTATGAGCATGAGTTAGCGAACTTCGAAGGGTCTCTGACTCCAATCCGCCATGTCGTGGAGTCGCTTTGGTTGGCGATGCAGGTGGAGACTCGTCTGGTGAGTCAAAGGCTTGAGCAGTCTCTCCATGCAAATCCGCGACTTCTCCGTCCTGCTCAGCTTGCTTTGTCCGGAAGCGAGATGTAACCGCCTTGGCTAATTCCTGGTTTTGAGACACAAGCTCGTCAATTCTGTCTTGCAATGATTGACGCTCAGTGTCTGCAACGTCAGCGGTCCTCTTAAGACCATGGATTTCTGTGTCGTGAGCCTTTTTGGCGGTTGTGTACTCCTCTTCAAGCTTGCCATGGACCTGAATCAATTCGTCGAGGTCGCTCTGAAGTTTGTTCTTCTCGGCCAATGCGGCTCCAAGACTGGCATTGAGTTTCTTCTCTTTGTCATGCAGATCTCTCGTAGTGTTCATGAGCTCGTGGTTATGAGTTTCCAGGTTCCAATTCTCATCCTTGTATCTCTGCTCACTCTCATCCAGAGCTCGAATCTTTTGGACGTAGTTTAGAGAATCCTGGTCAGCCACCTCGCGCTCGACTTGGAATCGCTTGATAGTCTCATCTCTCTCGACCACAGCGGCCTGGAGTTGGCGTACCTGTGCCAGGAGCGAAGTGCTGATATCGGCAGCAAATTGGAGATCACCAGCGCGTGTCGACGGTTGATTTCGCAGACGTCTGTTTGGCGCAGTGATCTTGGTGGGTGAGCCTGTTGCTTGGCTCGAAAAGACACCGGAATCGGCCAGCTGGGTGTCATCATGCTTCGGCCTCGGACCTATCAAGGCTCGTGCGACTTCTTTGCCAACGTCGGCATGCTCACGTTCAATATCGACTAACCTCCTTCGCAAGTCGGCCGGAATCTGTGCCTCGTCATGTAACTGTTCGACCTCTTCCAGTCTGCTCGCGAGATCCTCCCTCTGCTTCAGTAATGAGTTTCCTAGCTTTTGCGTATCAAGTAGCCGCCTGTCAGTTTCTTGCAGATGTGCTTCAATTGTACGTTTGGCCTGCGAGGGTGAGGCTGTGCCTTCTAGATCAAGAGGTTCGAGATCGAAGCGAGAGAAACGGTGCTGGTACGACTGGTTGCTTGCATCTGGATCGAAGTCGAATGCATCTTCCCCATTCTGCCGATATGTTGGTGTGAGAGGCATCTGCTCAAACATCGTTGCTGCCATGCTGGCAGGTGTGCCAGCCAAGAACCCAAGAGCGTGTAAGACGCGTGCAGCAGTCAATCAGGGTGCGTGGCTGTGTATCAACTACATAAAATGCTCGCTGTGCTCATTTCAACAAATGGCATTACTAACATAACCGGAGTAAGAGGTAGAATCTAGGAGAAGGAAAATAACAATGTGATAGAGACTGGTAGGGAGTCAGTAACAGCAAGGAACAAGCAGCGACGATAGCATTTACTGCGCTCGATGTCTTTGGTCGTGGCTTGTTTACGGCACCCAAACAGTGGAGACAATGCAGGTCGATTGTTGTCACCACCACAAACCATGAAAACAACGCTAAAACACAATTAAGCCTGCAGGGGATTTTGTTAGGCCTCAAATATCTCCGAAGCTCATGTTATGATCTTCATATTCTCCGTATCCATTCGCTTGACAGATAGTGTTGGTCATTGTATTGATTGTAGAGCTATAACGCTTGGGACCAAAACCGCCCATGTATCAGACGCTATACATCAGAAACGAAACACGCTTCGAGATACAATACATCGGGCTCATCCATTGTGAGAGCCATGAAAATTGTCTTACATGCCAGATATAGAATGATTCATAAATCTTGTCATTATTCAGGTAGATATCAAGC
>Ga0115842_100146_pt1 | contig 24599 bp, 24 predicted proteins | sample InSIn2SAF170_2_FD_83856 | JGI IMG/M metagenome (GOLD analysis project Ga0115842, IMG submission 83856)
GGTTCAGCTCGACCCTTGGAATTATAGTTATGTACCTTTATATCTTATGACGAGGACCATGTGCTTTCCCTTATCTTTTTCCTTTTGATACCTATCATGCCCACATTCTAGACATCTCTAATATTTTTCCTGATCTCTTCTTGAACCAAATTGAACCACAAACTTTCCCAATTTGGTAAATTTTCCCTTCCATTCACGGAGTCCTCGTAGTTGTGCTAGGATTTTGGAAGGCCTAAAAGAGTTAGGCTCACCAGATCATCTTTTGCAACATTCACCCCAACCCCTCCAACTCATCTCTAACTTGAGTGAATCTGGAGAGATATTGTGGAATGGTATCATTGTTTTGCATCCTAATATTTCGAAGTTTGTCTTTCGAGGACAATCTTCTATGGTCACTGCTATTTTCGAATAGCTTATTCAATGTCTTCCACATAGAAAATGGTGTTTATTTTCCATGGAGATTTGATACCAAATGGTATCTCACACCTTCATGAATGTTCCTCTTGGCTCTAGCAACATCCTTCTTCCATTGGGCTAATTATTGTGCATCAAACTGTCGAGGTTTCACAATAGCAGTTTTAACATATTCTAACACATCATTTATGAAATTCGGTATACCCTCCAAGGCATACTCCAATCTGACTCTGTTGAAAGACATTATCCCAAAATTGAAGAAAAATTGTTACATTGAAGTTGCGAATTCGAAATTCGCGAGGGAAAAATTCAAAATACTGGTTCTAAGGTGATTTCAGGGCTCTGTTACCACGTAGAAATTTGATAGAAATTCCAACTGCTCAAGAAATCGAACTGAAATCAGGAGACACAAATTCTACTCTACTAATTTGTGGAATGAAAATCACAATTTAGATCAACACGCATAGACATCCAACATGTAAAACCATAATTACACGATGATTTCTTGGGGAACCCAACTGGAAAAAACCCCTCAATTCCCTTTGCATTAATCAGTTGAATAGATAAACTATTACAATTGCATGCTCTAGCTCTGAGCAAAACCTACAATCAAAATTGTTCTCTCTCCTGAATGAAAACCTCTGGCCAACACTTAGCTAATTTCTGCCTCCTCCATCCTCCTATTTCTTTGTGTAATTCTGAGCTAATTCAAGCTCCTAAACAATAGGAATGGTCAATATTTCCTTGCACAATTCCCAACGATTGATAAACTGCCTGCATGCAAAATTTTGTACACTCCACTAGTATACAAATAATTTTACATTAGCCTTAATTTCTCCACTCCATCTAAGGAATTCGAATTTCATGCATGCATGAGCTATTTTGTGCTGATTGATCAGTTAAGTGACATATCTCTAAGTTAGACTGGTGTCTCGCTACACAACTGAACTTCAACCAACTCTATTAATTTTTAGAGGTTAGTTAATTGAGTACAATTGAAAATAAATGAACAAGATTGCTAAACTTTAACAATCAACACATGTATGAATGAACTCGCAACCACTAACTTGAATTTGCTTATCTAATTGAGTGACAAGAACCATGTCACCCTAGTTAACTGCCTCCAAGTTCTCTTTTTGATGTGGAAATTCAATTTACTCAATTTGACAAAGACTAAAGTTAAATTAATACTTTCTTGCTACACTTTCTAACATATAGTATACACATGAACAGTTGGGAAACTTTAATAGGAAGAACCTAGTATATGTTGATGGTCATCCATGTCAAAACATTGGAAGCTTCATAAATATTTGTAGGTGCTCATTGTTCAATGCAAATTGTTCGTTTGAGGAAGACTTCAATGGAAAAGAGTTGTTTATGAAAAAGAAAGCATTCAAATTTGTTGTTGTGCCTAAAATACAAATTTTATCTCTTGGTGATAAGTTGTTAATGGACTATAACTTTCATAGACAACCAACCAATCTTCAAAGGTGGCTTGCATTCAAACTACTTTTAGACACCCCCTTGGGGCATGTGATAAATAATATTGAGTAATTGTATTTTTGGATTTCAATGGAATTAATGTAAATGTGTTTCTTAATTCAACGATTGTTTTATAAAGTTGTTGGTTGCATGTGTGCTACGAAGAAAAAAGTTCCATGCTTCTAATAATTGTTTGGTGTAATGTTTGAACATAATAGATGAAATATGTTTATTAATATAATTAATTTAGTGTTTAATAATATTGCAATTAGGTTTCTGAAAATGAATTGCCTATATACCATCTACTATTGCACCCCACTATGATGTCAAAATGACATAAGGTTGTTGAATGAGCAAAACCTAGATAGGAAGCACCAAGCATGGTTTAATTAACCTCCTATTCAATTCCCACTACATCCAGAGTCATCAATTCAGAATATACATAGAAACATTGGTTCTTCACATGTCGGGGATGAAGACGCTAATATAAAGGTGGGTATGTATGATTTCTTATGGGATACTCATGCCATCGAGGAAAATTTATTACACACATTCTTGCTAAATGAGTGAGGAAGGATGCTCATATCATCCATCCCTTCTTCAAACGTCTAAAGTTTTCTTCCGCCACCCCTCTCATTGGAAATGGGTCAAGGTCCACCCAACTATGGATAAAAATGTTACCATACAACTTGAAATCAATGTATAGTATGTCAGATGTATTTTTCTTGGCACTATTGAGGTAACTGACCATTACACCCCTATATTTTAATGAACCCTATTATCACTTAGAGATTTTCCTTGGTTGTGGAAGAAAAATCTAAATAAAACCTCAAACCAGACTTTAAAATTGGAAGTTGTCCCTTCCAATTTCAAGAAGGATCTCTCTTTGAATTTGCTACTCAAGGTCACTTCAGTAACAACTCACTCATACACTTAGTGGCCAGATCAAATATGAAAAAATAATAAGCTTGGTTGGAAGGGAGGAAGGCCATTGGACATGTAGTCATGGGGATGATCTCAATTGAAATATTCAATAACTGGTGGATAAAGTGAATAGGAATCAAAGGCGAGACGAGTAATGTTTATTTAGATCTTTTTTCTTGTATAATGGAAGGTGGAAAACGGAAACACAAATTATTACAATAGAGCATCGAATGAATTTTGTGCAACTTGAGAAAAAATGATGATAAAGTTTGAAGCATGTAAAGAATAGAGCATCTTAGTAAATATGGATTCTACTAATATTATATAACTCTCATTTCAAACATGAAGATTTTAGCATTGCTCAGATTTGCATACAAAATGAACATCATTGAGAAACTAGGCTGATAAACAATACAACAAAATCCCTCACATGAAAACTTTGAAAGCTCTCATTAATTTCAAAAATAGAGTTCAAATACACAGCGAGTTTTTTTTCTCCCAAAATCCAACCCTTGGTTTATTTTCATAAACAACTTTATAGAAAACTTACAAAAAATGAAACCATAACTTTTAGGGAAACTTTAATTACGAAATATCAAAAATATAAAAAAGATTATCAAGATCCAAAAGAAATGGATCTAAAACTTCCTCATCTATATTTAGATTTCTGTTTGAAATTATCAAGGACATGGTAAGATCTGATCCCGAAGTCGAATTGATGAGGTGGCTCATCAACAACTTTCTATGAGCTTTTTCTCGCAAATTCTTGAAAAATAAGGTCAAAATATGTCTTTGTATACCCCAAACCATGATAGATGTGTACAAAATGAAAGAGGTTTTTGTAAATGAGTCCATTACCTAAAAATTCCTCCTTTAGATTTGAAAAATTCATTTTCATATTCTCGAAAATTGCACCCGCAGTTAATGACTAAAACAAGAAATCATTTAATATTTAAATATGGAAAAATGGGATGCAAAGATTCATTAAAATAGTCCAAATCATAATACCTGTGTAAAAAATGAGAGAGGTTTTTGTTAATGGGTTTGTTCCCAACAAAAATACCTTTTTCTTTTCAAAAATTTGTATCCATATGTTCAAAAAATAGAGAAGAACAGAGTGTTGCCATTTGATTTGAGAGGGCAACTGTTTAAAAAAATTTAAACCAGCGCTGAAAAGTTATCTATCAGGGTGCCTGAATTTTCGGTGGAATATTTTAAGAAACTGCCCCAAACCATTATCTGTGAAGTTTTTATCCTAAAACTAAATTGTGATGACAAACCCTATCACACAATCAACAATCAAAGTGATTTTACGCATGCTTAAAGATAGTGTACATTATTATTGCCTAATTTTATGTTAGTCAAAGAGAATGTACTTCCAAGTGATGATAATGTCCTCATTGATAGCTATGAATATGCCAAACAATTGCTAAAAAAGTTGGGTGTTGAGTACACTTTTTTTTTTCAAAGGAAAGAAATTGGCATACAAGAGTGAGGTTGATGGTATTAGCTCAACCCAAAATTACACTCACTTAAGAGTGATTTTGTCAAGCTCTAAGCCATTACAAAAATATTCATCAAGGGATCAAATCTCAACATGTCATTAGCGGGGATTTGAACTTGGGTGAGGAAGATAATAACCACCCAAGGTAATGCCAATTGACTAGGCGTTGTGTACATATCATATCATGCTTGTCCAAATAATTTCATTTTGTTTAAAGACAAATATGGGGATATATAGATAACCCCCAGGGGGCAGCACAATTAGCGATGGCTGTGAAAATTAATTGTTATGTGCAAGGAGTTTTGAAGTTCAAATCCCCCTGGTTTGCATATGCCTATGGAAGGGGCATATATAGGCACCTAGAGCTTATAGTGGTAACAGTTGGAGCCAATCCCGTGTCATGCGAATATAAGACTAGCCTTAGTTGTGTATTCCTCTAGATACAAAAAAAAATGAGATATAAAGAGATGTCTAGAATGTGGGCATGATAGGTATCAAAAGGAAAAAGATAAGGGAAAGCACATGGTCCTCGTCATAAGATATAAAGGTACATAACTATAATTCCAAGGGTCGAGCTGAACCACAAGAAGGTTTATTCTCTTGTGCCCAAATATGCATGGATGTGGATCTGGATAAGGGACTTCCTATGGCCATAAACTTGAATTTGGATAATTGGTCTCATATTCAAAATATGGACTATGATCATCTTCCATTTAAATGCAAGGTGTGCCATTAACATGGTCACTTTTCAAGAAATTGAAAAATAAAGTAGGGGAATCAGTCAAAGGAAGGTGAACAATGTCAGCAAAAGGTGAACAATGTCAGCAAGCCAAAAGAAGGAGAGCTCCTACTAGACCAACAAATAACTGATAATGATAACTAGATATGATGGGCAACATAAGGAAGCAACCAACCTCTCCAAACAAGGTGCTCCCAGTCAATGGCGAGGAAAATAACAAAGCCAACTAGAAAAGGGGAAATAGAAATAGTTATAAAGCTTTTAATATGGTAAACTAAGAGGGTGAAATCCCTTAGGAAAATTCCCCCACACCACAAGAAAGACACTTTAAATCAGATCCGGTTAAGAACACTAAGCATATAGGGGAAACCATGCCTCCATTAGAGGATGATCTAGTTGTAATGAACCCTGAGAAAGAACTCTCATTATATGAGGAAGAATTTCTTTCTCTCAAAACCCTTAAAGCAAGGCCTACATTCCCTAGCTCGACAGATGAAAAATATGAGGTAGAAAAGGAGCAGGAGAAAGATCAGCTACAAAGGAAAGAAGGACAAGAATCTAATCGACATATCTGGATAGATAAAGTAGAGATATACAAGGATCTTGGCACTTGGTCGATCCTAGATCCAAAGTTAATACAAGATCACCAGAAAACTAAAAAGGGAGGGAGTCCAACCCCATCACAAGGGGAAACCCACACCACATGTAAGTAATGAAACTCATCTCCTAGAATTGTTGGGCACTTGGGTTTGGAAGAAGAATGGTTGAAATAAACTCATTAATAAAAAAATAAAAATCCTTAGTGCTCCTGCTCGAAGAGACTAAAATGGGGGATCATGAGATCCTCCAACATCATAGAAAAATTTGTTGGGTGAGTTTTTGTGGGGCCTATGGTTGAATCTACACTTTGTGAGATCCAAATATTTGAAATTGTTGCCACTAATCATTGGATGGAAACTTATTAAGTTGTTTCATTTCCCCACCAATCACATAAGCATAATTGTAAATGTTTATATGCCTGTTAATTTTTAGGAGAAAAAAAAATGTTGGAATACATTACTTGAGCTAGGAACCTCTGACTTTGGATTTCACTTTGTTTTTGAAGGAGACTTTAATATCACACTTAAAAATGGGAAAAGAGAGGTGGATCCCTGGTTAGGGATCAGTTTCAAGAAGCCAGGGAATATTTTATACAAAAGCTTAATTTGCTCGATGTAAATCCGATCTTCAACAAGTTTACTTAACACAATAAGCAAGTGGGGTTGGATCATATCATGGTGAGGTTTGATCATTTTATTAGAGCCAATATTTTTTTAATAAAATAAGATCTTGGTTTCCTCTCAGATCCTCCCTTAGATTATCTCGAATCGTAAACCCATTGAGATGGAATTCTCTACTAAAGATCAACATGGACCAATTCCATTAATATATAACCTGACCTAGTTTCATTTAGAAGGATTCCAAGAATTGGTCAAACAGAGTTGGATAACATTGGTCACTGGAAATATCATTAAGATCTGGGAAACAAAGGTAAAGCGACTGAAAGAGACTATAAAGCAATGGGATAAGACATAGTGAGAGGATAATTTAGCAGTGATTCAAGATCATCAAACAAAAATGGAGTCCTTTCAATCCAAAATAGAACAGCGTCTAGTAGCAAAGGAGATTCTCAAGGAGGAGGCATAGGAATTTGTAGCCTATCACAAATTCCTTAGAGAAGAAGAAGAGGAAAGGTGCTTAAAATCCTAGAGTTTATGGATACAAGCAGGGGACATGAACTCTAATTTATTACATAACCAAGCACGAATAAAGCTTTGGAGAAACAACACAAAGGGATTATCTAGTAATGGTAAAACTGTTTTTGGGAATCAACAAATCAAAGAGGAAATCATCTGTCATTTTCCTAAATTATATAGTGTTTCCTCCTCTCCCAGATCGAAAGCATAATGATATATGCTAAAGCATATTCCTAAAATTATCACTTAAGAAGAGAATATGAAGCTCATAGAGGAAATCAATGAGGCTAAAATAAAAATGGCTATCTTCTCCTTTGTACTAGGTAATGTGTCTGGACCAAATGAGCTAACTACATACTTTTATAGACACTTCTAGGAGGAAATAAAGTTGATTTTTTTATAATGGTAGACTACAGCTTCAAACATTATTGTATGGGGGGTGGGTTAATTCATTCTCAATTTACTTCCTGAAGAGGCCAACCCTTCCTCCTTCTGAAGGCTTAGGGATATTTATTTATGTAATGTCTCAAACAAATTCATCCTAAAAATATTGGCATTAAGATTTGAAACCTCTTCTTCCTAAACTCATCCTTGCTAGTCAAGGAGGATTTCTTGAAAAAAGACAAATCTTTAGCAATATAATCATGGTTCAAGGAGAGATCCACTCTAGTTAGGGAAGGGAGGATCAAGGAATGATAATCAAGTTAGACACGACGAATGATTTTGACAAGGTTCGACATGATTTCCTTCTTCAAATTATGAAAATATTTGGTTTTGAAGATCAATTTGTTAAGTGGGTATTTTTATGCATTAACTCACATCGGATTTCCCCAATCATGAATGGAAGTGCATCTAGGTTCTTTTGGGTATATTGAGGGATTTTCTAAGGCTGTCAATTATCTCCCTTCATATCTATTAATGGTAGACTCTCTTAGTCGGGGGTTATAATTTGAAAGACATAGAGAGAAACTTCCTAGCATAAGGTTTGGATTGGGTAAAAAGAGTTTAAAACATTCTCACTTTGCAGATGATACACTCTTAATAGGGGGTGGATCAACAATAATTTCCTGTAGATTTAAAAAGGTGTTGGATGACTTCCTAAAAGCTTCAGGAAAATTAACTAATTCAGGTAAATCCCAGGTATATTTTTGGAATGTATCCCCAAGGAAACAAAGACAAATAGGAAGCATTATGGGATTTACTCCTGTAGAAATTGGAAGGAATTTAAATATTTAGGGATTACCATGTGTATAAAAGGCCATTCTATGCAAGATTGGAGTGGAGTTATTTCCAAAATTAAAACAAAATTAGTTGTTTGAGGTGCTCGATGGTTAAACCTTGCCATTCTTACAATTTTGATAAAGTCAATTCTATCAATCCCTTTTATCCCATATCAATTTTATATTATGCTTTCCCCTCAACATGTTCTCTCGGTAATGGTTATGGATGTCCTCAAATTCCTTTGGAAAGGGGTTAGGGTAAGTATAAAAAAGTTTCACTTAATAAATTGGGCAACAATGAAGTATCTGAAACTTCATGGAGGGTTGGGTATAAGAGACCGAACACTGGTGAATAAGGCAGTGGGCGCAAATATAACATGGAGGTTAATAACACAAGAATGGGATTAGTGAAAGGTAGTGATCATCTCCAAACACATAGGAGAATCAAATTCCATGCTTAGAGATAATACAAAACTCCAAAGGAGGTTCCATGGTTTGGTAACTAATAATTGTAACAACACTCTTGATTAGTTTAGAAATATTTTGGAAATCGGGGAATGGCACAAATATTGACATATGGAAAGATCAAGTTATGAATAACCCTCCACCGAAACACAAGCAAGAATTGTTTCCTATTAAGAGAATTTTTTAATTCTTATGGCAAAATATCACTAAATGATTTTGTCATAATGGGATTGTGAAGGTAATTGGATGGGCTGGAATTTTTATGGCACCCATGCTACTTTACAACATTTGATTCCACATCTAAGGAATGGATTGAATGGATGTGCTCCATGGAGGCATGAAGAGGTTGATCAGTTAAGGTGGAAGAATTCCATATACATAATAAAGAAGGGTTGCATTTCATTGATTTTCTCTCACAATTCCCCTCCCAAATCAAATATGTGGAAGAATATATGCACTACTAATGCCAGTGAAAAGGTGAACACGTTTGTTGGATCCTTATTTTTAATTTTAGGATAACAATGGTATGTTCTATTCTTAGAGCAATTTTACTTCAATTTTCTTTATTAGCCCAAAATCATATCCAGTATATTAATCATAACAACATGATAGTAAAATGAAGAGAGAACATAAACAATAATAGTAGAAGGTAAACCAACATAAGAGGACACAAGATATGGCACCAACTAGGGACAAACCCCAATGTGGGGAAACCTTTGATCAGTTCTTCTTATAATTCTTCAAAATTTCAACAGAGAGAGAGAGAGTACAATTTACAATATTCACTTGCCCAAACTGATCTATCAAAATAGTGGAAATAGAAAGCCCTAACCAGAAAGTCAATTCTGGTCAATAAGGCTGAAATTGACCTCCAAAACAGCTCGGTCAACCTTTTTCAGCTCGACCTCCAATAGCAAGATAATGCAACCCAAAATAGTCAAAAAATAACCAGTCAAATATGGTCAACAAAAGTCAATGCAACAACATGAATTAGGGCTGTCAACATGGGGGTCAAACTGCCTCAGATTTTGTTTACAGAACAATAGCTTGCCCAAACAGAAGTCTCCCTCACAAAATTGAAGTCAAACAGCGTCAATGCTAGTCAAAGTCAACCTCCTAAAATTTTGGCCTCCTGAAATTTCGATCTCTTGAAATTTCGGCCTCTTGAAATTTTAGCCTCCTGAAATTTCGGTCAAATCTGGTCAACGCAACAACTAGAAAAGACAATCTTCCTTTTGCACGTGTGGAGAGAGAGAGGCCCAAAAATTCATACCCAATCAACATGAGAGAGATAAAGATGAATGAGATGAGATGCCAAAATGAGGGGGAGGCACCTTGTATTTATATGCAACGTTGAAGGCCGGAGGCGGTTAATTTGATGGCTCGCTGACCTTGACAATTTGTCCATAATCAAAATAAATTCATAACTTCATTTTTACATGTTGGAATCGGATGATCTTTAGATTAATCCTACACCTCTCAGAAAGAGGAATCCAATAAAAATATCAACTGCCTCATAAGAGCTTTCCAAAGTGATGTTTGGCCCTAGTTGCCAAATTTAACACTCCCTCTTAACTAGGGAGAACATCATCTATCAAATTGTCTGAAAATTTGTACCATCCCTGTCACTTCACTGCTCTGCTCTGATCTATTGAACCATGAAGAAATAAGAAATGCTCGAGAATGTATCATACCATTCTCCATTGACCCGAAGTCAGTCTCCAACAATAGACAATGTGTTATACCACTCTTAACTAACCCGTAGTCAGTTTCCATTGATCCCAGATCAATATCAACATCCTATCATAGGGAGTACAGTAGTACACGATGCGTCCATCGGTAGTACTATGGCCCCTATCATCATTTCCCTACTCATTGGTCAGATGAGAGGTACTCCCTATGAGTACCTGACTACATGGGTAGGATGTGTTGGCAGGCGAAGGTGAATCATTCATCCTGCTCATATGCCACAGGGGAGGGTGAACCACTCAGCCTGTGCATATGCCCCCATGGGGTATGACAGGGTAAGGTGAACCATTCACCCTGTACACAACACACAACTAGGGGAGGGTGAGTCACCCTATGGTTGCTCATCGCTCCAAGAAGTACCCCAAGCCTCCCAGAGCTCACTATCCACCTCATAAGAGGGTGTTTCCATGACTCCCAAGGGGATTCATAAGAATATCGATGACCTACTCATCAGTCCCAATATGATGAAGCCTTATTGCTCCTCGATGTACCATATCCCAGATAAAGTGGTACCTGATATCTATGCTTGGAGCGATCATGAAACACGAGATTCTCATAAAGAAGAATCCCACTATGGTTGTCAAAGATGATCACAGTGGTATCCAACACATGTCCAAACAACTCATTAAAGATCTTCCTCAACCAGACAACTTCATAGTAAGCCAAACTAGTAGCAATGTATTCAGCCTCAGCAGTGCTTAAAGCAACCAACTTCTACTTCCTTCTCATCCATGATATTGAAGCAAAACCTAGAGAGAAGCAACATCCTGATGTGCTTTTGTGATCCACCACACTGCGAGAAATGTTTGCATTAGAGTAACCATGGAACCTCACATTCTCAGCACTGTATCTCAGTCCACAAGTGATTGTGCCCCGAAGATATCTCAAGAGATTCTTGGCAACAATCCAATGTATATGATGAGGCTCAACCATAAACTGACTCAATGTGTTCACTACAAAACATATGTCCGGATGGGAGTTCACCAAGAACATCAGGGCCCCTATGAGTCGACGATACTCAGAAGGATTTCCCAAATCCGGCCCGACATCACTTTTGCATCAATTCTTGAAGTTAAGTTCCATTGGAGTAGTCATGGACTTGCAGTCCACCATCCCAAATCTTTCAAGTATCTTCACAACATATTTTCCTTGAGAAAGGAAAATATCCCATGGATTTTTCTAGACCTCCAACCCTAGGAAATAATGCATCAGTCCTGGGTCCTTCATATCAAATTCAGAAACCAACTCTCTCTTATATTGATGAATAAGAGGGTATGCACCTGTCAAAAAAAGATCAACCACATAGAGTACCAAGATGAAAGGTCTATCATTCTCAACCTTAAAGTAAAGGTTCAGATCAACTTCACTTCTTGTAAATCCCAGCTTCATCAGATATCTATTGATCCTATGATACCAAGCTCGGGGTGCTTGCTTCAACCCATAGAGGGCTTTATTCGACCTGCATACATGTGTCAGATGATCTTGAACTTAAAACCCCTTAGGTTGATCCACACAAACTTCCTCCTTAAGTGAACCATGCAAGAAGGCATTCTTCACATCCATCTGGTGTAGATTCCATCCTTGCAAGGCAGCAAGGGCTATAATCAAATGGATGGTAGTGTATCGAGCAACGGGTGAAAATATCTCATCATAATCTACACCTTCCTTTTGAGAGAAGCCTCGAGCAACAAATCTAGACTTGAACTTTTCAGCACTTCCATCAACACCATGCTTGATCTTGTAGAGCCATTTAGAGGTGACAACAAATTTGTCCCGGGGTCTAGGTACCACATCCCAAACATAATTATTCATAATTAACTCGTACTCTTCGTTCATAGCATCCTTCCATACTTGTTGCTTCACAACTTCTTCAAATGAGCAAGGTTCAAACTAAATAATGGTGCACATAGCAGTTAAGTACCCTTCGTACCTATTAGGCTTCTTGCTTTCACGAAATGTCCCCCTTGGTGCAACATGTCTCTCGACATCTTTGAGAGTTTCCCTTAGCCATGAGGGTCTCATTTTGGAGGAGGAGGGCTCATGAGGAGGAGGAACAATGAGATCCATCGATTCTTCAACATCAGGCATCGGCTCATCCTGTGAATCTCCCTGATTTCCTACATCTTCTACTTCTCGAAACATCCTCATCGAATGTGACATCATGACTAAACTCTACTTCTCTTTGACCAGGCACATAGATTCTATATGCCTTAGAATTTTCACTATAGCCAACAAAAGTTCCTTTCTTCCCAGATACCTCCAATTTACTTCTCTTTTCTTTCAGCACATGAAAGTATACGAGACTACCAAAAATTATAAAATGAGAAACATCAGATTTCTTATCAATGAAAAATTCTTCGGGGGTTTTGGAGTCCAGTGCTTGATGAGGGCATCAATTTTGAACGTACACAATAGTGTTGGAAACTTCTCCCCATAGGAACTTTGGAATTCCTTGATCATGAAGCATGGCATGAGTGGCTTCTATAATGGAACGATTCTTCCTTTCAGCAACACCATTTTTCTCAGGAGTATATGCAGTAGTAGTCTTCTATTAATTCCAGCTTCCCTGCAATAGTCATTGAATTCATTTGACTCATACTTGGTTCCATTATCAATCCTCAATATCTTGATCTTCTTCCCTGTTTGATTTTCCACCAAGGCTTTGAAGGCATAGAACCATGAGAATATTTTGTCCTTCTTCTTCAAGAAATATATCCAAGTTTTGTGAGAGAATTCATCCACAAAGACAACATAATATAAATATCCTCCTAATTATGTCACATGAAACACACCAGATAGATCATAATGAAAAAAATGAAAAATGTTTGTCGTCTTGATATCTCTTGAGGGGAATGGTCCCCTTGTATGTTTTCCCTCAACACATCCTTGACATACACCTTCATGCTCTATTTTGAATTCGGGCATACATGTAACCATCTTCCTTTCATCGGGTAGAGCCTTATAGTGAAGATGAGAAAACCTTCGGTGCTATAGTTCGGATTGAAGAGATGTGTTGCAAGACATGGCTCCCAGTGGACTTCCTCCAACTTGATATAAATTGTCAACCCTTAATCCAAGAGTAAATGCTTCTTTGAAATTTCGTTTCCGCATACCTTTCCATCGATGAATGCCACCTTGAATCCTTTGTCTTCAATCATCAATATAGACACTAGATTCTTCTTTAGATCAAGTACATATAGTACTTCTTGAAGATGAACAATGTTACCTTGATTCAATTGAAGGGTAACATTCTCAACTCCCTTCAAAGGATAGGTGGCATTGTCTCCAAGGATAATTTCCAAATTTGTATCCTTCTCTATCAGATTTGAAAGAGCTTCCTTGTACCCAGTGAAGTGCCTTGAGGCACCACTATCAATCAACCAATTTCCCAAAGTATCTAGAGGAGAGGCAGTAGAGAGGGAAGATATAAGATAAAATTCCTTTTGCTTATAATTTACAACATTAGACTCATCATACCTAGAGTTTCTTGTTCTTTTAAAAGGCTGGTCATTTCCAAGTTGAGTAGCGGAAACATTCCTTTTCCCTTTGTTGTTGAACCTACCATTCCTTTGATTGTTTTTGTTTCCCATGGAATTATTGTGATCATCATCATGAGATGTGTCCCTTCTATTTGGACACTCCCTGGCATAATTACCAAACTTGTTCCAAACAAAGCATCTTCCCTTCCTTCCATTTTTTAATCTCGGTCTTCCTTGAATTTGCTTCTTTGAACTTGAATTGTTCTTCCTCTTGGAATGAGAAAATAATGTGGTAGGATTATTCCTATTCGAAGGCATATCCAATTCCATCATCCTTGTTTCTTCTTGAGAACATCTAGTCAGCAATTCTTCAAAACCTAGAATTTTTCGTTATTGAGAATAGTAGTGTTGATCACATGCCATTGGAGAGGAAGACCTCTAAGGGAAATGAGAGTGAGCTCCATGTGATCAATAGCTTCACCAATTGAAAGAAGATAACTTTTTATCCTGGTAATCCTCATGAAGTATGATTTAATATCCTCACCTTTTCCCTTCTTTATATCCTTCAGCTTGTTTTTGAGGAAAATAATTTGATTTGCATTGCTAGATTTGAACATGCCAACCAACCTGACATATATCTCCTTTGATGTATTCAAATCAGATATGTAAGAAACTAAGTGCTTATGAATAGAATCCCTGATGATCTTCTTGGCTTTGAATTCACCCTTCTTGTACTTTTTCTTAGCAGCAATCAATGCATTTGAAGGAGGTTTCAGAATCTTTCCCTGCACATAATCCATGACATCTTGCTCTTGTAAAGTCAAATCAAGAGACATCTTCCATGCATGATAATCAAACTTATCATGAAGCTTATCATCATAATTGAAGTAGGATGTGGAGGCCATTGAGACTTGTTCTTGATTAGTGATTGCTCCTCTTAGTGATTGCTCTTCACTCTTGCTTGGGCTTTCTCTTCACCTCACCTGTAATATCATGTTAATTTTAGGATAACTATGGTATGTTCTATGATTAGAGAAATTTTACTTCAATTTTCTTTATTAGCCCAATATCATATCCAATATAGAAATCACATCAACATGATAGTAAATGCAGATAGAACATAAACAATAACAGTAGAAGACAAGCCAACACAAGAGGACACATGGTATGGCACCAGCCAAGGACAAACCCCAATGTGGGGAAACCCTTGATCAATTCTTCTTATAATTCTTCAAAAGTTCAACACAGAGAGAGAGTACAATTTACAATATTCACTTGCCCAAACTGATCTGTCAAAACAACAGAAACAGAAAGCCATAACCAGAAAGTCAACGTTGGTCAACAGGGTTGAAATTGACCTCCAAAACAACTCAGTCAACTCAGCCTCCAGCAACAATATTATGCAACCCAAAACAATCCTAAAATAACCAATCAAATCTGGTCAACAAAAGTCAATGCAACAACTTGAATTAGGGCTGTCAAAATTGGTGAATGCAAGGGTCAAATTGCCTCGATTTTTGTGCCAAAATAGCGACATGCTCAAACATAAGTCTCCCTCACAAAACCAAAGTCAAACAGGGTCAACGCTAGTCAATTTCAACCTCCTAAAATTTCTGACAAATTTGCTTAACGCAGTAACTAGAAAATACAGTATTCCTTTCACACATGTGTAGAGAGAGAGGCCCAGAAATCCGTACCCAATCAAGATGAGAGAGAGAAAGATGAATGAGATGAGATGCCAAAATGAGGAGGAGGCACCTTGTATTTATATGCAATGTTGAAGGGTGGAGGAGGCTAATTTGATGGTTGGCCGACCTTGACTTCATTTGTACATGTCAGAATGGGATGATCTTTAGATCAATCCTACACCTCTCGAAAAGAGGAATCCAAGAAAAATATCAGCTACCTCACAAGAGTTGTCCAAAGTGATGTTTGGCCCTAGTTGCTAAATTTAACACTTATGCATAAAAAAATTCTAAAGAAGAGAGGAATAGAAGGACCCTCGTGGTTCCCATGACGTAAAAAGCAGGAAGAAACAATTGATCACTTAGTCTTAAAGTGTGATTACACAAGAGAGGTTTGGGAAAATGCCACTTTCTTCTAATCATAATTGGCTAACCTACATTCAAGAATAATTTGTTTCCTGGAACAAAAATTATGCTAGGAATCTTAAGAAGAATCCCTTCCTCAAATACTATTGGACAACACTTCCAAATTTCATTTGCTGGAAGGTATGGCTAGCTAGGAATAATGTCATTTTTAACAACATAAAAAATAACCCAGTTGCTACTGTAGTGAAAGCCTTGGTTTTATGCCCAGAGTTTGGGGCCCTCAAAAATACCAAGGATAGCTCAAAGTAGGACTTAGGTTGTGCTAAAAATAGATCGTGTTCAAATTTCACAAACCATTGTCAAATCTCCTGCTAAGTTGGAGAAGAGATAAGGTAATATCAAGAACATTGGAAGCTGAAAATGCCTTAGATATACCTAAAAGAATGGAAGATGAAGAGGGAAGGGATGATTCTTCACTTTGACAATGCATCGAAAAGGAATCTATGGATGGCAGGAGGGGGAGAAGTACTTCAAGACTCTAAGGAAAGAAGAGTTGTTAAGTATTCACGGGGATTGGGAAGCATCACAAGTAACCAATTCGAAGCTTATGCCCTCCTAAAAGGCATTGAACTAGATAAAGAAAATCAAATAGTTTCTCTCATAATGTTAAGAGACTTCTTGCTCATTATTCAACATTAGTATAGGGCACTTCTTCAAAAGACAAAATACTGCGAAATATATTGCAAAGAATTAGGAAGTCAAGGGATCAATTAAAATCCACAATGTACTATCATATACTTAGGGATCTTAATAAAATAACTGATAATTGTGCCAATGAAGGCTTCCAATTAAGAATTGGTGTGTTAAAAGTTAATAGTCACAATAGACCATCAAATATCCCATAGATTCAATGACAATAAAATTTAACCCCCTAAGGTTGGGGGGTATGTGTTGACTTTTCAAGTGCAATAGATATAAGTACTAATTTATGAAAGTGATAATTACTTCCAATGATGTAGATATTATTTTAGCTCTTCAGATTATCATTAAGAAATTAAACTTTAGAAATTCAACCATAAAAGAAATAAGACAATATAGATCTGTTGTAGCGGCTACAACCACCCTCCAAAATTTTGCCTTAGCTTCGTTTTGGAGCCTCCCTACCAACCACCCTTAGCAGCATGTCTTGCTTTGTCAAGTACACAAGCTTCACGGATTTTCTAGCAGATTGCCAGCCTGTGCATGATCGCTTGTTACATCCCCCTCATAGGTTGTTCCCCCAGACTTGGTCCAGCTGCAGGCTGAGCAATTCCCTTAATAAATTGTGCAATTATGGAGGGGAACCAACCTTCCCTCCATAAATTGCGCAATCTTGTCTAGCAGTTTACTGGGCTCCAGAATTGCGAAAATCTGCCTGTCAAGCTTCACTGGAAAAATTGTGTAATTCCTTCCAACAGGACTGCTCAACCCAGAAATTACGCAATCCTGGGCTACAATCAATTGCTCTACCTAGAAATTACGCAAATCTTTTGGGCAGCCAACCCAGCTCCTTCCCAGAAATGCACTTTTTTTCCCATCAATTGAGCAGGCTGTTGCATGTCCCATTGAGTTGATCGGTTCCACCTTGGACCAAGGAAACTTGATTTGCATGCATGCACTTCCTTTTCCCAAAATAGCAAAAGGAAACATGCAAAAAAGCATCCCTAGATTTTAGGGATCTATTTTTAGCAGTTGGAGGTTACATGCAAAGATCATTTTAGAATCTTTCCTCCAAGTGTCGCTTTTTCCTAGATTTGTGGCATGCGTGTCATGAGCCTCAAACTTATTTATTCGACACTTCAGAGCTCACTCATTCACATCAATCTTGGAGCTCTGACATCCCACATCACATCCATGACTCTTCGACACATCCAGCTCAACTGTTCACGGGTAAGTTGTCTTAACTTGTCTTTTTAAACATTTCTGTCGCTTTTTGTGTTTTGGCTTGTGTGAGTGTTGTTTGCTTGATTTCTGTGAATGCTTGATGTCATTTGAATGCATGCTAGCTTGGACTAGCACTGTTTCAGTTTTCATTAGCATCTCACTATTGTCGCATGCATGAAACTGTTTTGCACGTACAGTTTCTGATTCAGCAACTCGCTTCACCCACATGCATGTTGTTCCATTTTCTAAATCTTTCATTCACATTTTCATGCATGATCATTCACTTCTACTTACACTCAGTATCACCATGCATTCACTTTCTCATTTGCTTTCAGTTGCCCGTCGGCAGGTTTGGGCAGACTTGACCCGAACTTTGCCTCACCAAGACAACATTGTGCAATCCTGATAGAGAAGGCTCTGTCTTCCTCTCAGGAAATGCACATTTCTTCCCGGTGACTATCCTCCAATCTTGCATTGCACAATTCTGAGGGACAATGACTACTGGCCTAGAAAATTGCACAATGCAGTCACTAGGCCTATAACCACTGCCAGCTGAAATTGCACATTGCGCAGTTCCAACAGCCAGCAGGCCAGCCCGGATTGCGCATTGTGCAATTCCAGCAGCTAGCCATGCCTCCCAGACAACCCATACTACTTTTGTGCAATTCTTGCAGCTAGTCTCATAGCCTCCCAGGAAAAATTGCGCAATCCTTGCCAGTCAACCCCCAGGTATGTGTCATGCCATTCCTTAAGTTTGCTTTGGTTTTTGCTGACAAATTCTTGCCATGCATATCGCTTTGTCTCCAGATCTATCACATGTTCGTCTGCCTCTTAGCAGTTCAGGATCAATGGCCTCTAAGAGATCAGGATCAAAGGACATTGATGGAAGTACAACTGGAGCAGCAATTGAGCGAGTCCCTACAAGTCTATCGATCTATGAAGACACCAAGCTGATTGTAGATAAGGAAATCAAGTTGAAATGGAAAGAGGTCAATGATGCATTTGTAGGCACATTTGGGGAAGACCTCAAAGACCACAAGGTTTACATGAACATTCACAAGTTCGGCCTATACCTAATTGTATGTAGATATCTTGCCTTCCCTTGTGCAGACATGATTCACTGGATCATCTTGCACATTGATCCTGAGACGATGACATTGAGTAGTGTCAGCGGGATGAAGATTGCAACCTTCAGGGCACATAATTATGATGAGATGTATCATATTTCAAAGCCCATGATCATCATGGAGACTCCCTTCAGTATACCCAACAACAATACCAACTCCAAATAAATCTTGAAGAGCTGGGTGAAGGAGCCGGATAATTTACCGATGACACCCAACCAGGTCTACAAGACGAAGATACTGCGGAAGGCATATCAATACTTGTTCATCTTTGCAAGTCGACTGTATGGCCAAGAGAGCACGAAAACCTTCCTACAGAGTTGGGTGATCGTGTTGGACCAACTGGCTAGAGAAGGCAAAGCATGCATCTGGTTTGATATGTTGGCTCATCAGCTGAAGGAATAGGTAACAAGGGCTCAAAAACTACCCAAAGGTTTGCAAGCAGAAATATACATGTCCACTTACATCTTGGATGCAATCTGTGCCCATCATGAGTTCCTAGGCTTGGAGTGGGCATGGACATCAGTGGAGACCTCTGTGAACACTTATTGTAATATGTTGTATGAATGTAGCTTTAGAGGAGTTGTCACACTGTTGTTTGATCATTTTATCACCCTGGTTTACAAGATGATATTCGAACAGGATCCACCCTACATGTCGAAAGCAATGATGGAGGCACTGATTAATATAGCTGATTCATATGCCTCACCGTCTGACACATTCATACGGATGTACAACACAAAGAAGCCTTCGCGTGTTCTACCGAAGTTTTCCTTGGACATACTTTTCATGTAGGGAGTATCATATCACATCTCGGTAGGATTGATAGCTAGGATGCACCAGAAGAAGAAGGCACCTTGGCCCACTCTTCCGTTGCGGATCAGGTTATACAAGATACAGAGTTTCAAGCATTCAGATGTCGAAGTAGAACAGATGAAAAAATATCCATTCGACCTCGGAAGTTACAATCTGTATGACCTGCGTTGTCTTATGAAAGATCATAGCGCGAGAGGAAGACCGATGGAGATATTGTTAGAGCTTCTCTAGACCTAATGAATAAGTCGGCTTCGATGTGGAATGATTAGCGAAGCAGCATGAAGTAGCATCCTGGAGAGCACCAACAGCAACAACAAAGGTGAACATACCAGTGTGCGACAAGGGCAAGAGGAAGATTGTCGACAACATGGAGGAGGAGCAAAGCTGCAAGTTTCGAGTAGATCCACTTGTGGAAAAAGTAGCTATGTCTATACAGGCAAAGAGGCAACAACGCGATAAGTAAAACGCACAAAGGCAGAGAGAGAAATGGAGAATGGAGGAAATAGAGAAGGAGTTGCATGAGTTGAAGGAGAAACTTCGGAAGGAACAAGAGTTGCGCAAACAGGAAAAGGAAGCGCAACAGGAACATGTACAACAAGGGGCGCAACATGTATAGACAGATGAAACTACACCTCTATAGGTAGTAGACTCATCAGAACAACTGGCATCAAGTAGACAGGGTGAACCATCGTAGGAGCAGGACTTCGCTCAGGAGATAGATAAAGCACTTGAACAGATGGATATATATATGGAGCAATAGGAGTTAGAGCAAGACATCGACCTCATGCCTCAACACCAAGAGGTCGACCCACCAGCTTCACCACATCCAGAGAGGAGAAAGTCCTGAGCGACCAAGGATACACTGAGATCTTTGGAGATCAGCCGAAAGGAGGGATGTACGACATCTCATTTGACGAGTCTCAACATAGTGTTGTGCAATCTCGCAGAGTGTCGACTCCCGATGATCATACATCTCTTGCATAGTTTGAGGAATGAGTGATCGTGTCTAACGTGCACAAACATTTAGCAGCACTGGCCGATGCTACCAAATAATATGTTGAAGCAACTAGCTCAAGTGTTCGCTTTCTGATAGCTGAGAATGAGCGAATGGCTAAGGAGCTACATACGGCCAAGCAGGGAGGAGAATTGGTTGTAGCATTCGCCAGAGCATAATTGAAGGCAATATTGGATGAAGTTTTGTCCCTTAACACAGTCATGCGAGCATTGTATTCCAAGTTTGGTATCGTGCATAAGGCAATTGTCCATCTCCTTGTTTTTCAGCAGCGATGTGATAGGAGAGCACGTATCTTGTTGAATGTGCATGTTGTTATTGATTACATGCAAACATGGACAATGAGCTACAAGGGAGCCCTGCTTCACTTGCCTAGGATGATGAAGCCCATAGCGGTCGAGCTAAAGGCATGCATCCGGAGTCAGATTCGAAACTATGAAGATCTCGTGCAACTCATCACTGGTATACAGGCTTCACATGCACGTGTATTCAAGAGTATGGATGTTGTTGTGTGTGCACATGCAATCCCATATATTGGGAATCTCACCTAGGCAAAGACAAAGGCACAATTCTGACTGGAGCTTGACTCGTACTTTGACAAGTTAATGCACATAGCCACTAGCCCAGACTTGGTGATAAGCGCAGACACCATGCACAAGTACATTTTTAGTCCAGCCTCACTCAAGACAGTGATGCGCATGCTTTCAAGCGAGCTAGACAGAGGAGCCCGAGTAGTGTACTCGGATGCTATGGAGGCAAGATTTCGCTTCTAGAAATATGTCACCTTAAAGCACACAGACACCATCACGGACTACCAAGATTGGCATCAGTTCGCTACTGTCAACCACCATGAGGATGTCGAAGAGTTGGTATTCCAACAATTGTCTGAGTCATAGTGATGTCTTGTATGGCTTGCTCATGCCATTCTGTCTTACATGGGTACATGTGCATTGTAATGTAACGTCTTGTCAAGTGTAAGTCAAATGTCGATAGTTGGATGTAACAGTCATAGAGTAAATTAAGAGTCATGAGGGTAGATGAACTATCACAAAGGGAAATGTCAAGGTCCACCCCACCCTTTGCTATAAATAGTCCCTCATAACTCATTGTATAGGATTTTGGTTAGTCAAGCTTCTACTAAGACTATCTTGAAGAAGGCTTGGATAGTATTGTAACGCGCCTTGGATTCTCCACTACATGAAGCTAGTACATCTCTTTGGAGAAGCAGGCACACGTGGCTGTAATGTTCCACTAATGGGCCTAGTAGGTTTACATGGATGTATTGTATGGTTGTGACTTAGACTTCATTATATAATAAGATCCAACACATTGTCATGCATATGTTGTTATTGTAGCTGGACTGCTTCAGTTTCTTTAACGAAATATGTTGTTTAACTTATGTACTTGTGTATGAATTGATTTGTATGCAATTTCGGAAGCTTGTTGTTAATGTGTTGCAAATGTTGTTAATGTTGTCACCATCTATGTTGACTACTCTACACCAGAGAAACCATTTACATGAACCTTTCTATAACAACCGTCACACTCATCTCAGACTGATCAGTGATTGTTGTTTGCGTTATCTTACTTTGTATGATGTGACCGCTGCATTCGAGTGGACTACTCCACCAGAAGCTATGCAAGTACTTTCTGTTGTGTGTTCCTAGCCGAGTTGTGACTGATCCCTTTCAACCTGGAACTCACATTCACCTCCTTCTCCCTTTGAAGTGCTATAACCTCTCATACACCTTCCTTGACTCATCGCATCAGTCACACCCTTGCTATCGAGAGAGTTATCATATTTACCTCTGTGCGACATCGCGATCAAGTCATTACCTTATGACCCATTGTTGGGACTCCTACACCAAATGGTCTAAGGTCTAATTGGGGTTTCTAACCATGGAGATCCCCTTAACATGTTGGCAGGTCCAGCTCCATCAAAATTTCTAGTGCTAGAAGGAGGGCCTAATGACAAGCAGTGTCCTCTCATCCAGTCTTGAACCTATGCATATCTTTCATGGAGTCTTGCACTCTTCTTCCCCTGAGTTGCTTTTCGAATCATGAATATGTATCTATCTTGGGGAAGCTATTCAATCTCTTGTCCACTCAGACATATGATGGTGAAGGTGAAGTGGCCTCGCCTAAGCACTTATATAACTTTATTTTCATGATTTATGAGGAATATGAGTTTTCTGACGAATAGGCTGGCTTTCTGCTTGCATACACACTTCACAAATCTCCATTTTGCTGGGTGATCAACCTACTGACTGACACCATGCACTGATTTGAGAGATTCTATTATCTCATTGAAGACACATTCTATTGTTTTGATCCAAACTATCTTGGCTGGAAACTATTACGGCAATGGAGGGGTCCACATGAATCCATTATTGATTTTTGGTAGCGCTTCTGTGACTTGTAGTTTCAATCTTTGAAGAGCCAGATGAAATTTGCTTATCTTTGGGACTGGTTCGAGTATTTCTTTAAGAATTCTACCTGTACCAAGAGGAAGCTTGATATCAAGCCTTAGTCAACATTCTTCATTGATGGAACTGCACAATCTCATGAGGGAGAGGGCACTATCTCAAATGAGTGTCTACCTCCCTCTCATTTAGTAGCTCCACCACTGCCCAGTGATGTTGAGGATCATGCTTACACACTTGTTCATCCTTCACACTCTCGCAGCATCACTCCACTCAATTTTTGCATAGGTTTGTTTGCGAGTCCTTTAAGTTCTCATATGCATTCTCTTCTTCGAACTCTGTCTTCACACTCAATTGTTCCAACATATGATTTTTTCTTGTGTTCGTCTATTCTTGACTCTTCACTTGTTGTAAACGAGGAACAACCCACTGACGAAGTTGGTGTTACACAGCCAACATTCACTATCATTCATGAAGAGTATGAGTTGGAGCTTCAGCATCAACACTTGGTGAAGGATGACTCCCTTCCGTCTGAGCCCCCTCTGTTCTTTCCTAACATCGTTGGTTAACCTGTCATCCATGATTCCGCATGTACGTCTTCATCCACGAATGTACCCATTATTGATATTTCCCAAGCCACACTGTATGTTAACCCTTTATCCAACAAGAAGAGGACCAATCATTCATTGGAAATCCACTTGATCTTTCATATTATTTTTCTGGAAATATGGAGGGTGAACATCCTTCCTTCTCATCTACCCTTCTATGTGATTCATCCAACCATGAGGATGTCAACCAACATCCTGAATTTTCTGATCTTGTTTGTCATGATCTCTTCACCTCATCATCTGATCATGATGTTGATTCACTCGTTGTTAATCCATCTAAGCCACTAGTCTACGAAGATATATCTATCAACAAAGTCAAAACCCTATAGACCATCGAGGAACTTCAACTCGAGCTGATGGTTATGTCAGACCCTCACTGTCTTGAGGTTGGTTTTGCTTCTGATCAGGAAATTATTCAAACACTCAAGGCTCCTCATCTGTCATCTGTATGCACTCAAGATCAATCCAACACTCATATTTTCAACCCCCACTCGAACTACACAATCCCATTGCTCATGGATTAGAGGAGTCTTAAATTGCAAGCACTTGTGTGTAACACAAGTTGTCTTTGTCTCTTTTGTTTGCTTGCATGTCACAGTCAAGAGTGTGCCTATGCTCCAAAGTTGTACGTAGTGTCACACAACACCATGATAAGTCCGCAGACTACCCTTCATGCACTTACACTCACTTATGTCTCATGGGCACATTGAATTAGGAAGTGTGGTTATCTTCACTACTATATCTTTCTTTCTTGCTGGTTCACATAACTAGGTTTCTAACGGACCAAGCCTCACCAACATGGGTCTACCAATGGCCAGTGGTTGCATTAGAAGTATCACTTCACGTGATCAAGCCCATGTACCTTAGCGTAGGAGTAGGAGTAGTGTTTTCTTTCAGTTGTTTGTTTTCATGCTTGTTTTCTTATGTGCT
>Ga0115842_100149_pt1 | contig 24559 bp, 12 predicted proteins | sample InSIn2SAF170_2_FD_83856 | JGI IMG/M metagenome (GOLD analysis project Ga0115842, IMG submission 83856)
ATTTAAAAAAATTTAGGAATTATATTTATTGTTAATGAAACTAAAACTAAAACTCTCACTAATCAATGCCAAAAGAGCAAAAATTTAATATATTTTAGATGATACCACAAATACTACACTAATCTTGAAAGATCTCCCGAAGGATTATAGAAATCGCATTTAGAAACTCTTGCAAAAACTTTTGTCTGTAAAAAGGAATGCGAAAATTTGCATTATGCTTACTATTTGGTAAAATAAATAACAGATAAATCAATAATGTTGAAGGGTTCAACTAAAGAAGTAAGCAAAATGTAATAAATATATAAATATATAAAAAATAAAAAAAATAAAAAAACTTTTGCAGACTGTACCGTGTGACATATCAAATGAAAGGATCTATTGGGAGGATCTCAAATATATACATTTTTTATAATTGTAAAATAAAATAAATAGTTCAAAAGTAATTTAATAAAATAAGAGGAAAATTGACTATACCAGATCTCTGAAACTTACGAGCCTGGAATTGTGAAAAGATCCAGAAAATATTTTTTTACTTATAGATTACAGGAAAACCATTAAGAATTATATAGTCTTAAAATAACATGGTATATCTTAAAAATTGTGCGGAACCCTCCCCATGCAAGCTCAATTTGCACTTGTCCAAGTTTTTTTTTTTTCAAGTATAAAACATCATTAAGGCAAATATTGCTTTTTACTATGCAACGAAACTATATTAAAGAAAAAAGTGCATTATCGTGAGGATGGCCACAAAAATCCGCCAAAATTAGGAAAAGTTTTCACACCGTCCTGCCTCTTCCTCGTATGAAACGAGATATGATATTCTAATACAGAGAGAAAGTGAAACATTGCGTAAGTAATAGACACCTCCAATTTTTTCTCGCCCGGCGATTTAAATTCGCCCATGATAATAATAATCGGCCGTCCGGCCTAGTGAGAATGCGCGGCCGAAAAGAAAATCAAGCAAAAAACAAAAATCAAAACCGTGCCCGCGCATGTGTGTCTAATCGCTGGCAAATTGCTTCTTGTAGTGCGATAATCGCTCGCCTAATTGAAAAGTGATGGATAGCTTCGCATTCACCGTTTATTTCGCCTGAAAGACAAGGATTCGCTAGTTGAAATAGCGTAGCGGGCCTCCGCATCGCAAACTAATTTTTGACTAAGCTTTGCACAGAATGCAAACCACATTTTGGTTATTTTGTATATTTTTTGTTGTAAAAATTCTAATGTGACAGAAAATACTGATGTCGATTAAATTTATTGAGCTCTGCAAATCAAATAAGTCACTTTTTTTTTTTTTTTAATTGGCCATGAAAAAACTCCGAAATTCGTAAATCGTCTGCCTTGCTATTTTTACTAAATAATCACTCGTGGCTATCGATTCAATGTACTGTTTGTGGTATCATCTAAAATATATTAAATTTTTGCTCTTTTGGCATTGATTAGTGAGAGTTTTAGTTTTAGTTTCATTAACAATAAATATAATTCCTAAATTTTTTTAAATATGAACAAACACCAGATTAGCGTGTTGCGGTTTTATTCTGGAACTGCTCTTTCATATTACTACGATTTTTCATACACATGTCGTTAACGATTTGCTTAGAATAACATAATCTTAGCCTGCGCCTTCTTTTTGCAATACCCTCCATCACTAGCTTCAATACACTGTTGTATTGTGTCCTATTATTGTATTTCTACATACATCTGCGATTGGAAGCCATCTTCAATTATAAATATATCCAGAGTGTTAGGGATTTATTTTAGTTCCAGTTTCTTGGGGAAACTAGTCACTGACGCGACTTTTTTTTCGAAAAACTGCAACATAATATACTAAATTGAGCTTTGTATATTTATAAATCGGTAAAAATTAAATAAAAACAGAATTACGTTAATTATTTAGAATGGAAACGTATAATATTATTTTTACTGGTACAAATTTCACGAAGTACTTGTATTGGATCTACTAAAACAACAGTTTTACCTATTTACGTCTAGAACTTCATTGTATAGAAACAGTTACATGATGGCAAACATTCTAAAATGAAAATTCTAATATAAATTTGTTATTGCCAGTTTTGTAAACGAACTGAAAAGTACTGCATCAAAAACTTGGCAAAATTTTACCGGAAAAAATATGTAATAACTGCACCAAATGCGCATTTACGTCGGTTGAATATTGTTTAATTAATCAAATACTTCGTCGCCGACAGACTAACAACACATACACATACGTTACTAACAAAAATGTGTGATATTGTTGCCGAACCCTGAACCAAAACAATTAATTTATTGCCGTAATGTTTCATACATTGTTGGCTAATCTACTTATTAAAGTTTAAAGTTTTGATTATTGTTTGTATATGGGAGTCGAGGCTATTTCTTCGTGCTGGAAATGTGTGTTCATTTTTATCTATTGCCGTTGTATTTTTGGTGAAAGCTTCTATATTCATTGTTCTGGCTCTATAATTTGGCAAAATTAAGGTATACGCTGCATTACTATTAAAACTGTTGGTGGTGTTATGGTTTTCTAATTTGTACTCGTCAAATAGACTTAAAATCGTTAATTGCTTATTCTACTGTTAGTCGTCTAGGTTTAATATTTTCTGACTTTTTATTATAATTTTTGGTTTTATTGGATATAATATATTTGACCGTGGCTTATTGTTTTTGGTTTGTTCCGTTTCTTCAGGTTCAATTCTGTATTAGTCCGAAGACTGACTACGTATCTCGATAAATCTAGAACGTAATCTAATATAGGCCTACCGCTACCATACTACTTCAAAAGTATTCCTTTCCATTTTATTCTTTTGATCGTTCGCTCTCTCCAGACCAACGCCATCAATCAACTTGGAGATATACTGACCAACAAAAGGAATTAATCAAATTAAAACAGACAAACAATTCTAAAGCATATTCCTTTGGGTTTTACGCTGTCCAAAAATGCATTGTTTTTGTATAAAAACAAAATCGACGATATTAAAAAAGAAATAAATACGATAATTAATAATCTTAAGACATAAAATAAACTGCAATGTTGGTGCACGACGCATTGAATCGGTGTTGTGATTTTCTTTCGAATATAAAATGCGACAGAGGTTTTTTCCTTCAGGATGAAATTGTTTATGAGAAAAATAATCAAAGTTTTTAAATGACAGGCTATAGGAATAAAACACGCACTTGTAGTGAATTGAAGTTAGAATCGCATACTATACCAACAACTGAGAGTTTTACAATTTTATTCAGTGATTTATGAAATAGTGGTCAAAAAACCAAAACATTATAAGATATCATATAAGTATGGATATTGGATATAGATAAAAAATGGTAATGTCCCTGAATTTTTCAAGAAAAACAAAAATCTTGATGTGATATCGGTTACTCTTCTGTAGACAGAACTTGAAGCAAATTCAACATTGTGCAAATTTTGATTCATTTTTTTATTACCAATATAATTATGCCAGTGTTTTCAAGGAATTATGATTTTTACTTTCACAAACTTAAATCGTAAAAATAATATTTTACTTTTTATTGTTTTTATTTAACGTATTGAACCTTTTATAATGTGATTTGGTTCCTTTATCAGAAAAATAAAATTGTTTATACAGCGTTATTAAAAAACAATGACTATGATATGTCATGTCCGCTTCCGTTTGGAGGGAAATGAAAGCACTGTTCGTAAAATGAGCGCGGTAGAAACTAAAACTCAACCTTTTTATTAAGCTTTACTTCGGAAAAATGTCCTATAAAACCGCAAATAAATGTATCATTTGCTTACATAGACGCTAAAATACTTTCGCCGTGCTTTCCATATTGTCAATTTAAGTGAATTGTGAAAAATTACAACAATCAACTTTATAATCTGAACAAAACTAACTATGTTGACTTTATATATAAAACATCTTGATTGGCGACCGGTTCGCGATTGATTCGGGTTTCAGACCAGTTTCGGTCGCGTTCTGCGGACGCGTCTTCGCGAAGGTTTCGTGTGAGAAAGGAAAATTTCATTCGGTGCTCCGCATGACGCAAAACCTCATCAGCCTTTGCGGTGAAAGTAAATTAATTATCATAATACAACCAGCCCGAGGCGATGCGCAGCCAAACCGCGGATTTATTATTTATTATGCGCGCGGTTTTTATCTCGAACGCTCGTCATTAGCATGCGAATTGTTCGTTCGGATGATGTAAAATGTCTGCCGTGGTTTTTTCTTTCTTGCCAGCGCTCATCTGGACAATTTTCACACACAGAGAGAGAGGCGTGTAGGTATGAATAAAACGATTCGCCTGATCTAGGAGTCGGGCTAGATGGAGAACGTGGGCTCGTTTCGTTACGTAACGTTTGAGCCACTTCCGAAAAAGATCCTTCCGCGGTTTAATGTCTGCCGAGTAGGAAAAAAAGACGCCAGAAATTAGGTAACTTTCATTGTTACGTCGGCGGAAAATTCGCGGTTGTTCTTCTGACAGCGTCGCGCAAAAAAATCGCGCGATAATTGTGTCCGTTAATAAGAAAATGCGGTGGCTAACTGCGGCCGGAGAAAATCGCCACGGCTTTCTTCGGATCGGATCGAATTTGATGCACGAATTTCTTCTTGATAAATTTCGCCGTTTTCGCATTAGGCGTCGTGATCAACAATGTTGCGTCTTTCCGATGGATGGGGATCTTAGAAAAAGTATTTTAATTGCTTCAGTTTCCCCAAAAAGTTATGCTATTCTATAACCTCTTATTCTTTCCATTGTCATTTAAAAACTAGGTACCAAAATGCTAGTTTATCCGAATAAAATTAAATTTCCCTTGAGGAGACACTGACAAGACCTACTATAAAGAAAATTGAAATATTCTGAATATTTAGAAATTGTACGTAGAGATTTTGCTTTTTCTGTTGATATTCGATCACAGTGTGGTGACTACCGCAAAAATTGAGCATATGTATTTAATGCAATAGCTCTTTCTATCAACTTTTTGTAGTCCTGATTTTATGAAGTTCAAAAACCTCACAAGAAGCTGACTTCAAATAAATATTTAATGGCCGGTTTCACGAGGCCCAATCAACGCTAATCTTCAATTAAAATTTAACAACAATTTTACATCAGGCGTAGTTTGACGTTTCACAGAATCGCACCGATTTCCGTATTTTCGCAAATTTAAATCTGTTTTGCCTTTATTGTACTTGTTACTTTAGTTTATGTAGAACTGAAATGCCATCTTAAAACATTATTGTTAATAAAAACAATTGCTAACCTGGTCAGACGAAATTATGGGGAAAAATACGAGCAGGTTAACGGAATAATTACAACAATAAACCACAGTAACGGCAGAAATGATTTGAAATAGCAAAAATACGGGATTGGGTGCAAGTGAAAAATCCAACTGCTAGTTACATTTTATTGGACATTAGCGTTAACGAGGCGTTGTGCAACCAGTCATAACTATAACAAATCAAGATGGTTACTATAGAAATTGCAACACAGTATCAATCTTGACATTTATACATGACCACCGTAATCGTCATTGAAGTTTCTTAGAGACTATCGAATTAAAAGTCGACGAATACAGTCTGTCATTATTTATGATCACTGTATGCATGCGTCTGTCTATTCCACTACTTTCAGTAAAAAATGTCCCTTGTTATTGTTCCTTCTTTTTGATAATACCCACTTTATAAATTTTATTGGGAAAAATTGCTCAGATTTTCTTTATTAACATATAAAAATTACTGATCAAGCGACAAGCGTCTTGTCAATCTTAGATTGAACTGATATCCATTGAAAGAAAATGATAAGCAAGTTAGGTGCTATATTTCTTAATAAATAAATACATTTCAACTAACAAAAATGTTCAAGGTATGATACGATCAAAACTTCATATACGAAAGGTTTAATAATAAACTAGTAGTGTGTGATATTGTTTTTCGTTTTAATAACCACCAGAAGATTGTCATTCTTTAAACAACTTATAGCGAATAAAAGAGCGCGTTGAATCTCGGTGAAAATTTATATGTTGTCGGTCGTACAGATGTCTTAAAATCAAATACATTCAGTATGCTTATTCTTCAAACTTTTCGTGTAAATTATAGTGTGCCGCTCTCGCATTTCGCTGTTATGCTAGTAAACGGAAGAATAACATAAAGACAATTACGATAGGGTAGATTAATATTGCAATATCAATAACCACTCAGTGACATATGAAAATAAAGTAATGTGAAATAAATACAGAGTGATCCAAAATGATTGAAGCGTGCCGCCTCTTTTAAATAAACTATTGTCCGCTTGACACATACAATGATCCTAAACAATTTCCAGTGGCGTACATGTGGGTATTTCAGATTGGGCGGGAAATTCAAAATGAGGTGGTATATTAATAACGAGTATATTATTGCAATGTTTTAAGTTATACATAGTGCATGTTTAGTTCATAACAAAATTTTTACAATAAATGTTGGAAATGTTGCCCATTCACTTCTAAACACAAATTTACTCTTTTTTTCATGTTGTTAAATACTGCTTCTAATTGTTGTGTTGTGATTTAATTAACGGCATTCACTATAGAATCCTGTAATTCCTCAACCGTATGCAAACGATTTGCATACACAACATTTTTAAGATAGCCAAACATAAATGAGTCAAGCGGTGTCAAATCAGGCGAACGCGGTGACCATCGACCTGTGCTTATTATTCTTTCCTGAAAATAATGAGATAAATATACCATCGTTGTCCGAGCTGTGTGGGCCGTTGCACCGTCTTGCTGGAAATATCCATGTAGAAGCTCATCGTCATGAAGCTGTTCAATAAAAGGCGATAAAAATTGGTAGTTCACGGCGTTTATATTTTTATTGAAAAAAATTGGCCCAATTATTCGTCTTCTTGACATGGCAATCCAAACTCCAATTTTAATTGGATGTAATGTAGTTTCATGAAAAACATGGGGATTTTCAGTAGACCAGGTCCGATAATTTTGGGAATTTACATAGCCACTTAGATGAAACCATGCCTCATCACTAAAAAATGTTAAATCCAAAACATTATTGTCATTGAGGTTTTCGTTAACCAGGTGCAGTAAGTTCGGCGTTTTTCAAAATCAGCAGGCAGCAATTCTTGCACTACAGACACTTTGTACGGTTGCATATGTAGCTTTTCTCGGCAAGCCCTGTGGCATGTCCCATACGAAAGGCCTACATTTAATTTATAATCAGTATTTAATAATTAAAACAAATAATATACATTACCAGTTTGAGCATACAATTGCCTTAAAGATTTATTGGGACTGGTTTCCATTCGCTGCTGAATATCTTCTACGATTTCTTCATTAAGCACTGGCTTTCTGCCAGAAGATTTACCTTTGGTGACACTGCCAGTATAGCGGAATCGCTTGACAATCCGACGAACATGTTGTGTGAAAATTACGTTGCCAACGTCAATGTTGGCGAATTGCTGTTGGAACTTAGCGAAGCAAGAAATTTGTGAATATTGCCAGACACCGTGTTGGTCTCGTTGCCCAGACCGAAAATAAGCTTCCAAGATGAACTTGTTGTGTTCATCAGAAAACATGATTCTAACCTAAAATTATCATTGTATTCTTATTTAAAACAAAACTCTGTAATTTGTCTACTTACCAGAAAAATTATCAAAGACACAGTTTTAGTCTTAATAAAGACTGATTTTATGCGAATTACAGAAAAAATTACGGTAACTGCTTTTGGAATGACAGATAGATAAATTTTGTTGCGGGCGCCTATGCCTATGGCCGCGGGGGATGATAGTTTTGATAAACCACATATCCTCGTTGGTACTCGTACACATTATTGATAACAATGCGACCATAGCGGAGTCGCGAACCCTTCAATCATTTTGGATCACTCTGTAGTAAATACGGATATCAATAGAAAATCTACTTGAAAACTAATTTTTCTTTAGTTACCAGCAGACCGTGCTTGTATATCCAGTCAGTTCATTTCTTTAATTTATTCCAAGAAAACAAAGCTTTAAGTAGAAGGAAATACCTAATTTCCTTATGCACCCGAAATGATTTATTTTCTTTTATAGAAAATTTGTGGCGGGTGACAGATAACTGCTTTACAGTTTTATTAATACTTTTTTACAAAAATCGCGCCTGATAGGTGTTTAGTGTGTCTCAAAACAATTCTAAACCGCTGTAATGACTCTGGTCACGCTGTATTTAATTGCTTGCTTTGTATTGACCAGTTGAATTAATGATTTTTTTTTCCTATAATAGTTCACAACTTTCCGTTTACTTTACGCCAAACATATTTCTAATACACTTTTTTGTAGTATCAAAACTTTGTCAATGTTTGAAAGAGAGGAAGATCGATAAATCGCCGAAAAAACTCTGAAAAATGTACAGCCCCAGGCTGGATCCAGCTTTCAGAGTTTTTTCGGCGATTTATCGATCTTCCTCTCTTTCATTACGAGTTATGGTGCTCAAATACCAAAATTCGGAATTTTCCATTTGTCAATGTTTACCGCATTTTTCCGGTATATTATGCCATATTTTACAATTGAATACACATGCATGATAAGCGGTAATGGCCGTGGATATAGAGACGTTATTTCGCAACATTTTTAGCTGATAACTTAATATTTCCAGTTTAGAGGCAATGTAGTCTATGGGATATGACCAAATAAGTCTGGAGTCTATCCTAATTCCGAGAAATTTAACAGCTGCTACGTTATCAATTTTTGCCTGTTTATCAATGTCAATATTTATTTGTTCTGATTCGATAAAACAAGAATAGAAATTTATCATTTCAGTCTTCTCCACATTTACGGTAAGAAATTTAATATCAAACCGTTTCTGTAAATTTATTAGGACATTTTTTCTTTTTTCTTTTAGGTCTTCAGTATTATTAGAATCAATTACCATAGAGAAATAGAATAAACATACAATGTGAATTAATACTTTTGTTTGTTTGTTTGTTGAAATTGAGCTTCTTGGTATCCGTTCGTTTGGAATTTGGATATAATCGTGTAAATTAAAAAAAAAAAAAAATGCAAAAAACATCACTTTTTTTCTTAACGGACTTACATTTTTAGTAGCTTGTTTGCGATGAATTTTAACATATTTTTGTGAAATTATACTATTATTTGAAGAAACGACTGCTGTGAATATATTAACACAAATTTCTAACTAAACTGTACAAAAATGTGCTTCAGTGTATTCTGGTACATCTGTATTTTTTGCATTGTTTTTTTTTAAACAAAACGTTTGTATTATAAACAAAATAGGTATGTGGGTATCTGTTGTTTTTTTTTGTTATTATGAGGAGTATAAAACTGCCTACCTTAAAAAACATGTATCTAAAATTTATTCATTACGAAAGCCAAAATGGAAGTAAAGAAACACCATCAAAGTTTCTCTTCTTAAAATTGAAACTACAATCATAAAGCGTAATTGGGTGAAACTTATTTCAATTCCGCAGTAATAGTGATAAGAAAATCAGGTTCTTCGCAATAGTCGTTTGCGTTTTACCGGTTCGCCAAACCAAATTAGAATTTATCGTATCATAACTTCGCGAATTAGCGGCGAGCGTAGTTTCCCTTTGCCTGCTCACATCATTATCGTATTCAAACAGACGCTAATAAGCGGCAATTTCGCGACAAACCGTTTCCGGCGCGTATCAGGAAAACGCGCTCGAAACAGACAGCGAAAACAACAAAATCAACGCGAATAATGATCAACCATTTCCAGCTTTCGTTCGCCTTTTATCACTTAAGGACGTGTCGTAATCAATTTTCAGGTTTCAGGTAGGCAATTTATCGCGTGCCGGCCGGCAAGACAGGCCGCTTTTTTCCCCGCGCTTTCCTCCATCAGAAAGGGGAAAACGAAACTCGCGATCGTTAACATTGCAAACGGAACTGTTGCAAATCGCGTAATTAACAGCGCCGAGACAGTTCGGGTAAAAGTTTAATTAAAAACGGACAGCGCTGGCGGGCCTTTTTTCTCGCGTTTTGCACTGACCTTAGTAAATTTCAATTTTACGCGGGTTACGAAACGGACGGCGTTCTTGGTCGGGTCTTTGTTTTTTCTGCGTTATTGGCGATGGTCGTCGTGGCAAATTAGCCGAAAAACGCCTGCGAAGTGGAAAGCGGTAAAAGTGGAGGCGATTGATGAGAGGCGGTTAACGGAAATGAGCGAGGGAGAAGAAATTTGTCCGGCGAGGATGATGGTGAAAAGGCCTTAAGGATGCACAACTGCAACAATATGCTCGCCGATGGTGGGAAATTTGCAAATGAAGGTGAATGTTATGGCAAAATTGCTTTTACAAAGCGCGAGGCCGTTTGTCTTCAATAAGCACCACACCGTTGTAACTCCATGCTTGACTAAGCCATCGTCCATGACAGAAACCTTTGAATTTTTTCAAGTTTTCTCGATCTTCAATCGGCTGCTAAGGCCATCCCGGTTTCACATTCCCGGAGTAGGCAATTTTCAATTTTAATGTAATTTTACAAAACAATTTCGGCGGTATTAGTTCTGATATCTGTCAGTTTGTGTAGCACACATCAAAAATAACAAACTTCAATATCGAGCAGTTATAAAATTCCCAACGAAGCAAGGAAAAGCTCCAAAATTTATTTCTGAAGAAGTGTCGGCCGTATCCTTCCAAATCGACTATTTGCGAATTGTTTAGGTAAGCACGGTTGGAAATCACTGGAAGATTATCTTCGTCCAAGCGATTCCTTCGAATGTTATCGAAAAGCCAAGTATTTGGTACTAGAAGATGCAAGATTGAAGAAGCGGCAATCAGATCCTTTATTGGGAGCTGTAGAAACCACGGTTTTCTGAATTCTACACTCGTACCTTTGAATAACCCGCCGTATAGTCCAGATCTAGCCCCCCCTCTCACGTCTCAGTTTGGGCATGGTTTGAAGTACCTGAGATTTCACTCTAGAACATGCTGATTTATTTCAGTACGTGGAACACCTCTGTCACTTACATCCGTTTCTCTAGGAACATAGAATAGTTTATTATCTTGAAACTCTTGCAGACAAGTAGTATGACATCTGGACTGCGCTGTACTAACACTTTCTTAATACTGATGTATTCACAACATCATCACATCGAATATGCTTTGAAAACGTAGTTGATAAAAGTTCTATTTTTATTAAAGCCTTGTTCTAATTCTAATGTGAACAAAATTAGTAAATATTACGAGAAGTACTATGAGTGTCAGAAGATCAGGAATGACAAATGGTAACCGGAAAGCGGAAAGTAAAGCTCAAAATGTTGCAAAGTACAACAAAAAGTGCGAAAAAAAATCTCTTCGGGTTTGAGCGCCTCGCGAAAACTGAAAAATGGGATGGAGGGCTTTTCAATCTATCTAAAAAATAGCAAACCAAACGCAGCACATTTCCGAGATTGGTATCGGAAGAGCAGAATTGAAGTCGGTATGCGCCGGTTGGAAAAGAAAATTTTCTAAAGCGACTCGCGAAAATGACGAAAACCCCACCTTCTCGGTACTTCTGATAGCCTGATCGAATTTTTTTTAATTTTCCCCTTGCGGTTTGCTATTTTGGGATAGATTTAAAAGCCCTGCATGCTTTTTATTTTTTTCCTTTTCGCGAGACGCTCAAATCCGAAGGTAGGAAAAAATTGGTAAAAGTCATTGGATTGGTTTTCTTATCGGATTTAAGTGACTCGCGAAAACGAAAAAAAAAGTGGGATGAAGGACTCTTAATACTTATCCCAAAAATTGCTAGCCGCACGCGGAAAATTTGCATTTTCTAAAAGGCTATCAGAAGTACCGAGGAAAGGGTATTTTCGCCATTTTCGCGAAGGCTTAAATCCAAAGAGAAAATTTGTTGGGACATTTTCAGAACAATTAAAACATTTCGTTTCCGATTCGCGCAAACTGATTTGAGTTCCTGGTCTCCCGATACAACATCGGAAATTGTCCTTGTGCGGTTTGCTATTTTTGGGATGGATATTAGGGGAACTAAATTTCGGGACGATGACGTACTTAGAGGGGCATTTTGCGGACAAACCACATTGGCATTTTAATAACGGATTAAATAAGTTATTGAAGCGATATAAAACCAAAAGCAAGGGACCTATATTGAGAAATAATTTTATGTTGCCATTGTTATCTTTTCTTTTCGTGCCTAGTCCGGGAATGTTAAAACGATCCCTCGTATCACCCCAAAGATGGCTAATTCAGTTCGCGATTCCCAACATAGCCTTCTTATTCAGAATTTCTGGAATTGGCATTAAACGCTCGCATTATACCATAATGATGAGGCTTTTTTATCTTGCTCGTCTTATGTTACGTAACGTGTATTATTTCACAAATACGTCATGATTAGTGTCGATTAGCGCGTGTCAATATACTTTGTTAACACATTGTCTAGTAATCTAATTTATAGGGTGACACTGTTGCTAATCCGTAAGGCAAAGGTTTGCTGCTTGATGTTCTGTTCATTTCTTCGTCATTGTTGGAATAATTGTAATGGTTTCGATGCATTTAAATTGCTTTCAATAGTTTTAACACGTGCATCAATAGAGTTTGTTGCTTAAAAATATCAATAATAGATTTTCGATCTTATCTGCGTGTACATTACACATTATTGAGAAAGTAACGTAGAATGTTTTGTTGGTTGATACTAATTAATTCTGAGCGAGTTGTTGGAATTCAAATTTTCGGTTACTATTCAATATCGCGCTCTGTTTTCACCAAAAAAAAATAACGCTGTTTCGACACTTCTGCGTAAAGAGCAGAATGCAAAGTGTGAATAATAATAGAATTCGCACATTTACATTCTGATTCTTCGGTTTTATTAGTGACGCCATATGTGTTGAGCATAGTAACATTGTAGAAGGAATTATTTATTTTATTAGCGTGTAGAATGATAAGTTCACTGTAATGTAGTTTTGTTATTGTTATTTCAACTCTGGCTCAAGTGGTGCGGTGGTTGCGTGATAAAATTTGCGTTGGTTTTCGCTCTTCAGGCGTTTGTTGTTAAAGTGAAAATGAATGTTGTTGATAAGCCTTTTAGAATTTATGTCTTTCAATTAGTTACTGTATTTATTTCAGTTTAAATTGAGCAATCAGAATGTGTTGTTTGTACGAGACTTTGTGCAGGTTTTTCTTCAGATTTTGATTTTCCGTCAAATAATATAATCGCTCTCAATAATCAATTTGAACACCTTGGAAAATGTCGTTTGGAGCGTATGGGCCAGGTATTGCTTCAGCATGTTGCGTTTCTTGAATTAATTAAATAAAAACGCTTATTTAGATTGACAATAATCTAATTTTTGTTAATTTCTGTAAATAAAACGGAATAGCCGCGAATAATTTAACATTTTGAATATTTTTTTTTAGACAATAAAAAATAAAAAATAAAAAATTTTATCCAGGAAATTTAAACTCGAAACGTATATAATTTATGGACTGTATATCAAAACGGGCAGCTCAATATTTTTTCGATTATCTCCAAATGCGTGATTAATTGTTGAACAAATTAAATGCTTTAAGGTCGGATTGTTCAGAATTTGATCGTTCGTTAACTTATCACAATCACTGACAACTTATAGTTTTGTCAATCATTACATTGCAAACGCACAGTTTGGTTTAATGTAACCGAAACTGATATCATCCATTCAAAAACGCACGATTAATTCGATATTGTGCTAATGGTTTGACGATTTCTAATAAGTCGTCAGCGAGTATAAGTTTTGAAATATCATAACCATATATTGTTGACTTGACCAAATTGCCAACAAAAATAGCTTCTTTGGGATAGCCCAACTAAACGAATTTTTCACTTTCATTTCTTTCGTTCCAACTAATCCACCAGCCAGTCAGTGTACGGTCGCCCTTATTGTCTTGAAAAGTATTAGTTTCACGTTTTTCTTTTTTTGGGCGACGATAATTAAGGCGGCGATAAATTCGCAGGAAATCGTTAATAACCCATCTGAATTTCGATAGATCCAAAGTCTCACGTAACATGAATTATGAACGGCGCGAAGCGGTGAAAGTGAAGTTGCCAAACCTTTCGGAAACGTCCGTCGTGAGCGATTTTTTAATGCGAACGAACGATCGATCGATCGGACGATGTCGATATTTCGCAATGCCGGACAAAAGTGCGAGAGATCGGCGAAAGAAAAATGCGAAATACAATTGCGAGAAAATTACCGCCGCCGCTGGTGTGCGGTTTGCAAATATTATCCACGGCTTCAGGAACGTAAATACGCGCGCCGGTGAAAGTCGAGGAATTCGCTTTTTTCGGCGGTTAAGTGTGCTTTTAGATAATTCGAAATTTTCAGCCGCTTACGTAACAATTACAAAATTAATTTGCGTAGATTTGAAATTCTCAACGGCCGCGTTCGATGGCCAGGAAAGCGACGTTTTCTGGGTTCCTGTTCGGTTTTGGGTCGCGGAAAATTTGATCGGAAACGGCTCGTCGAAATTTGATTCGTCCGTTTGACAGGATAATGGCCGCCGTTCTCTATATTTTTTCTTCTACGGTAAAAGGCTGTAATTTCGGTTTACGCTTTCGTCAGCGATCAGTTATGTGAAACTGTTTTAGCGTTACATCGCTTGAAAACAAACATTATTGCAGAGAGTAGAAACGCAGTTTTTCCGATCATCACAAGACTGTCTTTACCAAAAAATATGTGATTATGAGTTTTGTTTCCAATTATTCTAATTGATTTTAATTTTTCTATTCCACCATCCGAGGGACTACCTCAATTGGTGTAAACAGTGCTCTAAGTTTTGTTGTTCTTATAAACGTGAAGCATCCAAAACAAAATGTGAAATAAGAACTAATAGGATATATAGACGTAGAACTAGGCGATGATTATTTTGGATTTAGGAAACACACATGAGAATCTATTGTAGCATTTGATATAGATGTGAAGTGTAATATGATATTTAAGGCATTAAATAAAGTTTATAATGATATATGAATATAGAAGACTATTTTATGAAGCAAAGTAATTAGTTTAGACGCAAAAGTGGGTATCAGGAAATATTATGAAATACGTGGATCATACCATGGTCAGTAAAAACAAACTAGAAAAAATTGAGACTGATCAGATTTTCAACTGATGGCCTGATAATCGAACGCAAAAGAGAATGCAGATTATACTAGCATATGAAAACAAACTTAAAGAAAACGAGCGTAATGCGATTTTCTAATTCATATGATTATATTTCGAATAGTTGAAAGAAAGCCAATCATTAAATTGTCTATCATATATGATGACGACTGAGCAAAATTAAATTAAACCGGCAAGCGGAGAACATATACTTAACCCTCTGTGAAGTTTTTGGGCTTGATTTAAATTATATTCAAGGCTGGGAGAACGATCGGTAAATCGCGGAAAAAAACCTCAAAAAACCACTACCCCCAAGCTGGACTCGAACCAGCATCCCCAGATTTCAAGTCCGTTGCTTTACCAATTTTCATTTTTTATTTATTGTTTTAAGCAGTGGACATGCAACCCGGGGATGCTGGTTCGAGTCCAGCTTTGGGTAGTACCTTTTTAATGGGGTTTTCCCACGATTTACCAAATTTCCTCTACTTATTAAGGCTTTTTGATATTTATTAAAACTTTTATTATTATTTCTATGTTGTGAAAGTAATGATTTGAAATTACAGAAAAATTGATCATGTTCTAGTCTTCAAGTTTAGTTTAACATTCCCACGCCGTACAGCAATGCTATGTTTTTTCCCTCACTTTTTATCTAGATTTCAAATTGAATAATATCGGCATCGTAAATACTCCAAACGTGTTCCATAAATACATGTGATTTTTTTTTAATTCCTCACAAAACGCGCTTTTGTAGTGAAAAGATACAGGGTAAAACGAATTTTGTAAACTGTTGATGACGGTTCGTAGATTATAATTTCGTTATTAAACCAAACATTAACTTTAGTAGGGTCATTTTCATGTTTGCTCAACTCGGGGGTTATGCCGCTGCCCGTTTTCTGCGAATACATCGGTTAATTAATATTTGCGAACTTCGCCCTTTAAGCAGTTGCCTTTGTGGGAGCTGATTAGATTTAACCCAAAAATCATAACACGGTTTGTTCCCATATAACAGTACGAGTTAAATGTTATTCCTTGTTAAAATTTTGAAAAATCGTTAGAAACGTATCAGTATAGTAGTTTATTCGATAGCGCAACATGCAAATCAATTTTTAAATTTAATTTAAGGTTCCGGAGACAATCACGAGTAGTTTTGGCGCTTAACTTCTTGAAGTAAATTCAACAAATTAAAAATTGTCAGTTTCTGGAACTTGGGATTAGGCTTTGCGATTTAAATAATCAGGATCAGGATTATTCCATTTATTATTTTAATTTCATTTTGATATCTCATATTTAATGATTGTATAGATTTGACTTCTACGTGGTAAAAATGTAATTCTGACATTATTTCAATAAAAACAAATTATTACATATTCTTTTTTTGTCATTTATTAAATGACGAGTTCGATTTTAATTATTCTCCGTTATTAAATCTTTTTATCTAAATTATAATGTACGAAAGCCTTGTTGATTTCTTATTAAATTACCATCTGTAAACAAAAACAATTGTCATTAGAGTCACCTAATGAAATTTATAAATTAAACGAAACGCGTTGTTGCCTAAATAATGTAAGGTAAGTGGACCAAATATTGCCATGCTAATTATTAGAATCAAATTCATTTGTAATCGCCTGTAATCTTATTAAACAAGTAACGAATTTATTTATATTCTAAAACATATATCATAATCATAATAAAGTAACTTATTGTTTTTATTTATTTTACTTTCAAGATTGTAAGCTGATAATATTTCGAACCTATAATTGCCATAGCACTGGCTATAAAAGGAACAAGTATTTTTTAACAAAACAAATTAGTAATACCTAAGCTAACAAATTTAAAAAACTAGTGTGGAATTTCTTTAGTAAATTAACAGTTTCACGAACAATCTGGGCACTTGGAGCAACCGTGTCATTTCTTGTCTTTTGGTTTTTGCCCTTTATCTTGTCTTATTTTTGTTGTTGTTTGGGAGGGTGTTTGTTACAATTACATTTGAGCATTTTTTTTCTATCGCTGAGGAAAATAAATCCTTTGTTACTTCTTGAGCCTTGCTATTAATTGCTGGTTTTCGCTTTGTAGCTGTTATCTTGATTAGGGGTGTACTTAGTAATCCATGCATTTAAAGGAAGTATCGGGATTTGGATATTTTTCGGGAGTACGTGCCACCATATTTTCTTTTCCTTTAACGTATGTTGTTTTACTTGAAATCGCAGAAATCTTTATTGAATTATCATCATCGCTGTTTATATCATCAGGTAAATTCTCATGAACACTGAAATTTGATTCAGAAGGAGACGACACACTGCACAAACAGGGCCTTTTTGTTATTGGTTTGTTTTTATTTGGTGCCTTTTTATTTGAACTTATTTCACTTCCACTTGTTTTATTTCCATCATCAACTATAATAGTTGGTAGCTCATCTACGTTATTATTATCTACGTGTTCTGGCTGCTGTAACATATTTACTTTAACATTATAAGACTTGGTGCAAAAGCTGATTCAGGTATGATGTCTTGGTTAAACGAAAACAAGACCGTAGTCCTGAATCCTAAAATTATTTAGCTGGTGTCATCGTTTTTAACCACACCTTAGTGAATATTTCACAAGACATAGGAATTATACTTTCGAAGGTGTATTGATAAGTACTTGGCCTACCACATACATTACCATAATATTTCAATAACTTTTAAGATAATCTCCTTCAAGAAAAGCACATTTAAGAAAACTTTTGTCAAGTAATTTTAAGACATACTTTTTGTTACTCAATTCTAAGCGTTTATCAAATCTTTGTTTTGGCCTGCACGCATGATCTGGTAATTTGTCGAAAATCTGCCACTTTTTTTGGAGCAAAAAACACTCCGATGGTGCTAAACCCGGACAATAGGGCGGATGATCAACCAATTCAAAACCAGTTTCATTAATGCTTTGCGATGTAATCAACGGCTTGCCAACTGGAACGAAAAAGAACAAGTTTTTGTAAATTGCTTGACGTAAATTGGATTGTTTTTCAGTTGGACTTATATTTGGTTCACAGGAACAAGCCGATCCAACCAAGTAATTTGAGGTGTCTTTTTCAAAACGGCTGCAGATTTCCTTTGACGTCGCGCGTCCAGTTTTTTTTTAATAGTGGCAATGAATGTACGTTAATCGTCCTAAGATTTTCCATCAAATTAGCAAACATTTCTTTGCTCGTTAACAATTTCCTACCGATCGTTCAAAACTTAGCATTTAAAAAAAATGGTTCCATCGTTGTTCAAGTTATGGAACCTCCAAAATATATTTATTACACTCAATAGTTGAAACCATAGCAACCATGTTCTGTTATGATTATCTAGAAAGTTTCCAGGCTAACTAGATGTCAATACTCTCCTCTGTTACTACTTTTATTAAACGGTTTAGGATTTCGCGGGCATCATCATCATCTGTCACATATTGTTTTTTTATTTTTTATTTTTTTTTATTTTTAATTTTAATAAGAAACCGTCATGACGAAACTATTCATATCAAATATCTTTTATCAAATTCAAGAGTTATAGGAGACTTGCATGCACCTGTCAGATGTCTTCACTTTGACAGACGTGTTGTAAGTGGTTTTAGCTCCTCAATTTTCTTGACACCTAATATAAAACTCTCTATTACGTAACGAAAGAACATGACAAATTTCCAATCCGGTTTTTGAACTTTTCGTGCCGAAATTGTTCCGTGGCCTACCGCGAGGCGGTTCAAAATCGGCATTTGAACTGAAACGACGGCAGTCGATGATGAAAGAGGAGCCGTCAAGTTTCACCGCGCTGAAAAGAGAGAGACGGGGAGACGCGAAACAGCAACGACGAACCAACGAACTCTCACTTTCACGAGGAAAACGTTTTGCCGATCCTAGTGGCCCCGTTTCCCGGACAGACCGCGCCGGCGAACTTTTTTTTCCGGAAACACCTAAAACACGCGCCGGCCGATCCGAAAGAACGCATTATGTCTGCGTCGCCATTGTTGTTCGTCGACGTTGTTATTATCGAGAGCCGGATTGTTCCGAAATCGAAAACCCCAATCGCCGCCGCAAAAGAAAGCGCGGCGACCGCACGCAGAAAATTCGAAAAAAAATTTCCGCGCAGGAAATTCGAGAGGCCTGATTTGGGCGGCTGTGAACTTAGGCCGTTTCGTTTCTTCTCTCTTTCTCTCTCTCCTTCTCAATCCTTAATTACCCGATACGCATTTAAATGCGTTAATTCGAATCGTGCGAGTGAAAGTTCTCCGGCGTTGCTAATTAGTCCCGCTGTTACTTCTGTTTTCGGAAGGAACCTTGTTTTTTATAAAGCATGATCCAGACGACGCGATGGCAGTAGAGCCTCACCTAAAAGTAGCTTGGTTCCATTTAGGTACATTCTATTGTCATTATTTACTTGGAGTTGATGTCACGATAACAACCCATGTTGTTTTTAAGCATGAAAATGGATAGGTTCGCCAAAACAAACCTTGCCCACGTCGCAGCGGAGAAGACGAGGCCCTCATAGGGTATTGTGGATAGCTATAGCTATAGCTATAACATTAGTTTCTATTGGAAATCGTTCTGCAGTTGGAGCGCTGATGAAAGACCCAATCGGAGATCTTGCACGAAACGCTTCCGCAGATCGTTCTCCCTCAAGTTACGTTCGTTTAAAATTATTTCCTTTTCAGTTTTTCAATGTCGGTGGAAGAAATGTTGCTGATGGAATAGAAACATTAGGCGATCAGTGTCCTTGATTTGCTACTATTTGCTACTAGAAATTAGAAATGGCGGTTGGCTGTGTCGTTGACACGGCCGTGGTGTTTTAGGCGTAATATGAAATTAAAAAAAAAACATAGTACGCGCCTTTTTGGTTGCCTATCGTTTTTATTTTCCACAGTTGGAGATTGATTCTGACACCTGTTTACTTTCTTTTCAGAATAATAATTTTGTTTCATGTCAAAAGCCCACCGCTCCGGCGGGGATATATTCGGCCCACTTAACTACCGGCCAGTATCGCGGAACATAAATATAATATAACCTAACCCATACGTTGGGTTAGGCTAAATGATAATTGTGAATTTTTGGCATTTGCCGAGTATTCCATATTCAGCGTAACCGAACCGATCCGAGCGTGACGCCATTTGCGGAGAACTTTTTAAACACGTGAGCCTACTAACTTGCGGTAAGACGTTATCACGTCAAAACTAGGATGCTGAATCTAAAATAAAGGCTGATAAGGTGTCAAAGGTGAGCGCTGATCTGGAAGACCAATATTTGTGTCCACTCCGGAAAACGTTGATTCTGTCCTTGATAGTATTTTAAAATATCAATTAATCGATCTCCGTCGTATAGCAAAAGACTGATGATCTCATCAGAGACGTATTTGAGTTATGATGTTGAAAATAATCTGCCGCGGTTTTGAAGCAGGTTCCTTAAACTTCTCGGCTTCTTACCCTGGACGAAATTATGAACCAGAGACTGAAGAGTAATTCAAAAAGGAGATGGCAAGTTAATTGATTATAAAGTTTCTAAAAATAAGAAGGAATGCCTCTAATATCATTTGAAACAGTATAAAAGTATCACTGGAACAAATTGTATTAAATCACGTCAAAAAATTGCAGAAGAACGCGTGCCAAAGGTGTTCTCTTTTTATAAAGCAATGCTCCATCGCGGAAGTTGTTGATTACACTGCAAAGTTGATAAAAATAGTTCGAAATTGTTAGACTATTTTAGGTTTGCCACTGTCACTCGAATGGGGATGTATTTAGAAATGAAATTTTTGCGTTGCATGATGTAATTTCAGAATGTAAAATTGACTTGTATCGGGAATTTTTATAAATATGCATGATAACTGTAAATACTGAATTTATACCATTTGACTGGACCACTCAGTATGTATAATAATAAGTTAGAGCGTGTTGGTAAACATTTGTAAGGAATGTACCACATGCTGTTTTATTAAGTCATTACTGTTTACTTTTGTAAAAATAATTTCTCCAATACATTTTGGCGGTGGCAAGTTGTTTCCAAATTTTTTATTAACGTAGTTTTAAACTTGACAGGTAACAACAACAACAAAAATCTGCAGAACTTTATGAAAATGATAATTGAAATTCCTTTCATTTTGTACAGCCAGCAGAATGAGCTATAGAAATGCCAAAATACAATTTAAAATTAAATATCATTTAGAACAATTCTTTTTTAAATTAGAAGTTTGCTCGACAAAATTAGGAGTGCTTAGATTTACATCTCTACTGTCAAATTCTAGTGCCACCCCGAAATTGCAATTAAGATTTAAAATTAAAGGATAAGATCGCATCAGATAATATATCGACAACAAGCGCTAATGATGATATTGAAATAATTCCTATAAATGACTCTTATCAAATAATTTGGGAATTAGAAGCAATTCACTAATTACTTGTTAGATTTTACCTTCGACCATTAATTTATCGAAAGTTAGATAAATAAGACTAATTGTTCAATTGAATCGTGAAAAATATAAAATACGTGTTTGTATTTGTTAATTATTTTTTAAATTATTGAGATCAGTATTGATTTCTTTACTAACTAATTTGTGATATCAACGCCGATACTTTTCACTGTGTCAAGTTTCTTCGAAGCAAACGTTAACAGACTTTAATGGTTGTTTTTGAACATCGTAGTTTTAAAGTTCCTATTGTCATTATCGGTATCGGGTCCCTGAACAAATATGATTTCTGCTTTTTACAATTAAATTGCTGAGGTTAAATAATCACTTGATTGTTGAAAGCGTTATTTCGTGATAATTAATCACAATGAAAGTAAAAAGACAATTACTCCGTTCTTACCAAACTTTTTATTTAACAGTCCGCTGCTAATTCCGACAAAATAGGTACTTTGTCATCTTCAGATGAGGAAAATTAAATTTATCCTACAATCTTAACAGGCAATCGGAAATGCACTTGGAAAACTTAAAACAGCGGTGAAAAAGTCACAACGGACCTAAACAACGCAAACGCCCTAAATTCAGTTTGTTTCACAAAACTCACATATAATAGTAGAATGGACAGATTGCAATGAAACTGCCTATAGCAGAATTTTAACAGAAACAAAGTGTGTTTACTTATATTTCCGATTTAATCAGATACCTAGTTAGTAACAATGAAATGCGTAGTTTCCAGCATTGAGTGTCGTAGATATGTTTGGTAACTTCAAACGAAACGCAAAGATAATCGGGTTTCGCCATTATTTCCGCTATAATTATGTCTTGATACCTAAACCCACGCAGTTCCCAATTTAAGACGCACTTCCAAGCCCATGTTTATTTAATATCAGAAGTGATTGTCGGAGTGCCGTAAAATATTAATCTCAAAATGCCTGCGAGGCGAGTGTAAATACAATTGACACGCATTTCAACTGCGATATATTGCGAAATAAAAATTATAAATCCATTTCAATACGTGATCAAATAGGTTAATTGGCAACAGTGAAACGTATTAACGTTAAGGCATTATCAACGCATTTCTTATCGATGCTGTGATTCTATTAATTATATAATACGAGATAATTCCAGATCAATTTTTGTTTCACTTCTTCTGTATTCTTCATTCATCCCACGTTTTTTTTGTTGTTGTCTGCCTCTGCGTCTTCTGTTTGCTGTTCTAGCTTTTGCACATGGCTTCTTTTCTGTATTTTCTAGTATTTCTTTGATATGAAGTTCTTCTCTTCTATCTTGTTTATTACTCAGTCTCTTTTGGTTATTCCAACTACTTTTTGCAACTGCTTGGAATACGCACTTCATATTGTTGAATAGAAAGCATGTTTCGCATCTAAATTACAAAAATAATAACAAAATCACAAATGTAGCTAAAATATGGTTCCATAAACTAACATGACATGGGTATATTTAAGTTGTTACATTTTTTATAATTAAATGCATGGTTTGCTATCTGTTGCACCTTCCAGTCCTAAACAATTTACCGTCTACTGTTATGTTTATAACTTCATTATTGGTTATCCCCATTATCCTTGTTTTAGTAATAGTTTTCCACGTTTATGTTTTTAACAAATTACCTTCGTGTCCATGTAATTTTGTTTGATTTAACACATAAGCGTCAAAATAATAAAAATAATTTAAAGTACTATGTCTGGACCGCGGACATGATTTATTTAAATGTAAAATCTTAATGTTAATATAATTGCCAATCAGAAATATAAATCGATGGATCTAATATTTTTTTATATTTATATTTTGAAAATACTACTGAATAACAGTGGATAAAGTTATTGTCATAACAAATGAATTATAACATAAACAGTTGCATATTTGTATTATAAATGCGCTTTCTGTTATTTTTGTAATTGAGGTTAATTTGGGATTTTTTATTGTGCTTAAATTATTTATAATACTCTTAATGGCAATAATAAATCATTTTTAAACTAAAGCATTTTTTACTGAGTTTAATCAGCGATGACATTGTTTATATAATTAGTCATGAGAATAATGGGTTTCATCTGAAAGATTTCAAATCCAAAACCACAAGCTTAACACATTATCTCAAGAATTTCTAGCGTATTATTGCTTTTAGTTTTTAGAAAACGGATTACATCGCGAATCTCGCATTTGGCAAGATTTTCGATTGTAGTTATAATAAAACCACGCTCACGTCAAAACCAGGGCTCGTTATAGTAGAAGCGGCTGTGTTAACGGATATATTGCTAAACATTGCCGCGCATACGTGGCTTAATAATGGCAATTGAATATATATTGCCAACCCAACGAAACTTGAAAAATAGCCCTCTATGTTCAAAACTTCTATATTCCACTAATTATAATGTAATTCTAATGTTTGAATTCCGTTTGTTGTCAGTTACATTGTAGGTACTCGAATGTCTCGCAGAATAATTCCAGATGGAGTTTAATTATTTGCATACGCAAACCAAACAATTTGAATATAATCATATCGTCGTTGTCCAAATCGAACACGGTTGGTATTCCGCGACCATTAGAATAGTAAAAGCGAAGTTGACAATCGGATAAGGCGAACTCGCGCCAGTTTGAATTTCTACAAGACCCCCGCGCCGGCTGTTTGTTTATATTATTTTACTTTCATTAGAAATTTCACCCGTGCTCGTTTAATAAATATGCTTCATTTTATCAGCGTGCGTCGGCTGCCCACGACGCCGGTTTGTTTTATTTAAAATAAAAGAAACGTGCATCTAGTCGGCGGCGAGCGCTTAAATCAAGCGCTCCGGGTACAATATATATGTATAAAAGCGCGTTACAGAACTTGTTCCTGAAAGCCGCAGAAATTATCTGTTGGCGGGAAGTTTCAAAGCGAGCGAAACGATCGCCCGTATCGCGTTTCAAATGAGAAAACCCGGAAAAGGAACAACAAACAGCTCGAAAAGCCGACTAGATCAGTGGAGTAGAGCGTTAAAGAGCTTAAGTGTTTATTTATTTTAATACGTTTTAGGCTAGTGTAATTGTTGGTGGTGCCAGAGCGTTAAAGGCCTATTATTTATCAAAAAACCATAACTAATTGCTATAATTT
>Ga0115842_100150_pt1 | contig 24513 bp, 28 predicted proteins | sample InSIn2SAF170_2_FD_83856 | JGI IMG/M metagenome (GOLD analysis project Ga0115842, IMG submission 83856)
ACGTTCATGAACATGGATGAAAATGGTAATAGGTTCTTCTGGTCTACCTGCTCTACAAACCCAGCAAGGAAGCTCGGACGCCACATATTCACTAACGCCCCACACCAATTCCGAGATTATGTAGTTGTTCAATACATCACCGCAGAACACTTTATGTCCATTCACCACAAGATTCTGACAGTTCCGACACAGTTGTATTATCTAACAGATGCGTAGCCACGTCCTTTGTTGGTAACGATGGAGAATTGCAGCAACATGCCACAATTTTAGGCAGCTGACCAACCAGAATCGCAACTTGAGCGAATTATGGAATCAATCCAGGCAGACGGGTATCCATACTCTGCGTTCTCAAACTGGAGCTTCGTCATCGTAGATATGACGCAGTCGCTCTTTGTCATGTTATATGAGGATTAAACGAATGCCGTAGATGCGGCTCATCAAAGATTGCCAAGCCTAAAACCATTGCACCCTGTTTCAACTTCGTAGTGGCACTTGCTGTACAACTCTTCAAAACAATGTTCTGCGAATGATTGAAGGGTCGCCTAAGAGCACGTTAGCGAGGCCTCTATCACCACATATTGGGACATTGCATAACTTTGTCAGAACCCAGTATGCCACAATATCGCTATTCCCCACTTTCCACGGTGCCCAGTACCATTCGATTGCTTCGTCTTCTACCAAATAATGGAACCTCGGACAATTTACGATGTGAGCTCTTTGAGTACACTTTACGATGTGAGCTCTTTGAGTACACTTTACGAAGCTCAGATACCACAGCTCATCCATACGAGGCGTTGTCATACGTTTGGGGAAGCACAGAGAACCTCAAGTCTATCGAAATAAATAACGAGACGATGAGTGTTACGCAAAACCTCTACGCAGCGCTTTCACGTCTTCGAGATCACTGTATTCCTCGAATCATCTGGTTAGACGCTATTTGCATCAATCAAGCACATAAAGAGGAGAAAGAGAGTCAGATCCAATTCATGGCGGCAATCTACGCAAAAGGCAAGCCGCGTAATTGTCTGGCTAGGGGAGGCCGAAGACGGTAGCGATCTTGCGCTTGAGGCAATACGTCGTGTTGGCGAGACTTCTAAACCAATCCCACAACTACCCCAACGAGAGATTCAGCTACTACTTCAGCGGAAGTGGTTTCGGCGGATCTGGGTAAGGAACCAAAGCTGTACCGCATCAACAAGTGACACTAAGTTCTGATTTAGGTCCTACAAGAAGTCGCTGCAGCTCGGCATGTTTTGATCACATGTGGCTCTGCAGATATTGATGGATATGCCTTCTGCATAGCGCTGAGCCTTTTAACCACACTCCTGGAGGATTCTGCCTGTCTAGTAACCGACTTGATTCGACGAGGAATATTCCGCTCTGGCCGTATAGCTATGACACAAGAGCGGGTTTCCTTGGGCATATGTCCTCTAGGCGAGCTAGTCGATACCTACCAAGCACATGAGGCCACCAAACGCCACGACAAGATTTTTGCTCTACTTGGTATGAGCTCAGATGATCTTAGTGCAACTGGCTTAAAGCCTGACTACACGATTCCTTGGGAAGAACTCTTGAAACGGTTGATCAAGTTTCTTCTTTGTAATGATGTGTGTGTTGAGACCCAAAGAGACAGGGAGGCTGCAAACATCAAAGGTAAAGGCTGCATTCTCGGTAGAATATCATCGGTACAAAGCCGTGTCGGTACAGATGATAGGCAGAGCGTGACGGTCATTTGGAGAGTTATTCCAGAGCAATCGGAAGACACACGAGATAACTATGCCCGCTGGAATCTCCAAGTTTCGGTAAATCCTGTCCAAACAGGAGATCTTGTCTGCGTTCTTCAAGGAGCTTCAACACCTATGGTTATCAGAATATGTGAAGATGTCTCGTTTATCATCACAATTGCAGCGGCTGCACCGGAATTTATTCGAGAAAGATATACACATAGTCTCGACTGGCCAAGACGTATGCAAATGAAAAAACTCCCTACTCGAGATTTTACCCTTATCTGGGACTGGACACATTCTCCAAAGACTCAACATAGTCTGAAAAACTTTCAATCTTGGGTGTACTCAAGCAATTGGACATTACGGGATTCTAATACGGAGGCGGAAGACCATTTAGACAGAGGTACGAGACTATGGAACTGTGCGTTCATGTTGGCCGATAGCGGGGCATGCACAACACTGAAAAGGTGCTTGCCGAATGCAATAGGGAGCTACGAGATAGCATTCGGAAGGGGAGATCCGGACAGGATGAAGGATACACATGGATTAGGGAACAGATATAAAGTGGCAGCAGATTTGCTGCTCTTGAAGAATGAAGCGGATCGAAATCTAGTGCGAGTTTACTGCGGATGGATGCCATTAACATGGTCATTGAAAGAAGGGGATGGGACTGTGGCTAGGCTCTTACTCGAAACGAACAAAGTTGACGTAAATTTCAGGGATAAGAATGGCAGCACACCGCTATCATGGGCAGCAGAAGGCGGCCATCTTGATTTTGTAGAGCAATTTGTACAAGCGGGGGCGGACATCAACGCAGCAGCAAAAGATGGAAGCACGGCACTTCAAGCGGCAGCAGGAGGAGGCCATCTCGATATAGTAGAACGGCTTCTACACGCGAAGGGGGACGCCAACGCTGTGTTAAAATATGGAAACATGGCACTAAAGGAGGCAGCAAGAGGAGGTCATCTCGACGTCGTAGAACGGCTATTGCGCACGAAGGCGGACATCAACTCTGCAGTAACAGAAGGCGCACTCCGGGTGGCAGCGGGAGGTGGCCATCTCGATATCGTAGATTACTTGCTACATGCGAAGGCAGATTTCAACGCTACAGCAAGATCTAAAAGTGCAGCACTATATGCGGCAGCAAAAGGCGGTCATCTTGATGTTATAGACCGGCTTTTACACGCGGGGGCGGACGTCAACGCAGCAAGAAGTAATGGAACAGCACTACAGGCAGCATCAGATTGCGGCCATATCGGTGTTGTAGACCGGCTTCTACACGCGGGGGCGGACGTTAACACCAAAGTCGGTTCCCTTGGAATAGCACTACAGGCAGCAGCAGGACGCGGTCATCTCGTTGTTGTAGAGCAGCTTTTATTTGCAGGTGCACATGTTAACGCCGAAGCAGCAGGTCAATTTGGAAGAACAGCACTCCAGGCGGCAGCAAGAGGCGGCCATATCGATGTTGTGGAACGGCTTTTACACGCGGGGGCAGAAGACAACATAGTAGCAAAAGATGGAAGCACAGCACTCCGGGCGGCAGCAGGAGGCGGCCATCTCGACATCGTAGAACGGCTTCTACACGCAGGGAAGGACGTCAACGCAGCAGGAATTGGTAGAAAAACAGCACTCCAGGCGGCAGCAGGAGGCGGCCATATCAATGTTGTAGACCGGCTTCTACATGCGGGGGTGGACGTCAACGCAGTAAATTTCGATGGAACAACACTACAGATGGCAGCAAGAGGCGGCTATATCGATGTTGTAGACCGGCTTCTACGCGCGGGGGCGGACATCAACGCCGAAGGAACAAGTCAAATTGAAACAGCACTACAAGCGGCAGCAGAAGGCGGCCATATTGATGTTGTGGAGCGGCTTTCACACCCGAAGGCGAACATCAATGCTTCGGAAGCATCACCATTTAGCGTAACAGCAGCACTGCAGGCAGCGGAAAGTGAAGGCAGTCACGATATCGTAACAGTTATTTGCCAGGCAGAAGCTACAGATTAAGTAGTTGACTCATCGATACCCTGAGTGCTCGTGGATAAAGCACGGGACTCACATGAAAGTCATCTAGGAAGACGTTTTGTGATGGGCTACGTGGCTTTGTTCCCTAAACAGCCTAGCAGATATATTTCTACACCGATACCTCCTCGATCTAGGTTCATTCCTCAAGGCTCCATGCAGACAAAACATCAGGTTTGTTTGAACGTTTGAAGATGCTGTCAAATTTCCGACACAGCCCGTATTTTCCCTATGGCGGTTGGTTTCTCCGGGATAGCTCCCTGTCGTCCGGACCTTCAGTCTGCTAGAAATCGATTCGAAGAACAGCATGGATTCTCTTGTCCTTACGACGTATGCAAGAGCCGTTGGACTCCTAGTTCGGTCGCTTTCACCTGTCATTTGATGATTAAGTTACGCCCTTATACTCTTCGATGGCGCGGTGGACTCCGAACTGAGACGTTTGTCTGCATTATCGCTGTTCGATATGGAAGTGGGCCTCGTTGTGAAACACCCAAATTATTTCGTGTCGAGCATGGCAGGCATCACCTGTCTCAGATTCCCCGTCGGAAGGATTCTCCTCTAAAAGATGAATTGATTCTGACCGATGTGGACATCTTACCTTGGATCTGGATCCGTTTACTGTTTGACAGGACAAAAGGGTGTCAGTGTTAATTTCTAGACTTACTTTCCGACTGGCAGAAAAGTTGATCATGCGACCTTCACAAGATGAGAGTGAAACATGCTCAATCCGTATGAAGGCGGGAGCAATGTTCAAAAGCTTTGGATTCTACGTCAGAGTTCGATGAGAAATTGAGTATGATTGTGTCAGTGACAGCACGTCCCGAACGAGAGGTAATCCAGCTCCATATTCCTGGTCGACGGCCGTGTACATTCCGAACATTTACTGTCATATATCTTAATCAACCCTCTGAAACCAAATCAGCCTCTTTTCCAGCCTCCCTTCGAAATCGACACCCAAACTCTTGACCCCTCCATCCTCAATCTTGATCTCAGCCCTCACCCGACTCACATTCAGATCCTCTGTATCCCTAATCAGTGCTACAAACACATCCTCGCTGACATGTTCAAACTCAATCAGGAAGCCAAAGCAACGATCAGAGCAATCAGCCTCCAACTTCCCGTCCTTCCATTCGACAATCAGGTCTTTGTATCCCGGGTCGTAGTAGTGTCCTGCTATCTGCTCGATTGGTACGCCTAGCACTTTCTTCTCTTGCTTTCGCAGCTCCTTCTCCCATTCCTGCATATCATCCTCGTCATCTTCGGCTTCGGCTTTATCCTTTCGGTCTTTCCACCACTTAAACCAGTCAATTCTGTCCTCCTCCTTCACTCCCAACACCCTATCTGTCAGCCAATGGAAGATAATTTCACCAGCCTCGTCTGCCCCGTTCGAATTTCCAATGACATAGATTCCCCACTCGTGCTCTGGTAGAAAGCGCATCAAGCTATCGAAACCCGCCACGCTCCCGCCGTGCCCGACGATCCTATGGCCGCGGTAGGATTCGGACAGCCAGCCGAGGGCGTAGGTTGAGTGGCCATAGAGCGGGACTTGGGACTCTGGGTCCCAGTCAATGATAGTTCTCCCCTTGACAAGCTCGTCCTGGCTCTCTTTAGACAGAGGACCCGTCTTCTGGAGAAACGACCGCACCCACTTGATGTAGTCTGCTGGACAGCTTATGATGCTTCCGGCGCCTGTTCCCTCGGGTTCGTTCACCCACTTTTTGGGGATAAACTTTTCTTTCTTGACATGCCATGAATACCCAGTGGCTAGATTCTCTTCGGCACCGGCGTCTTGTACACCGGAATAGTCATGGTATGTATTGGTCATGCCAAGTGGATCCCAGAACTTCTCCTTTAAGAACTCAGCATATGGCGTCTTGGTCAGTGTTTCGACGAGGTAGCTAGCAGCCGTGTACATCATATTGTTGTACTGGTATGTAGTACGCAATGGCTTTGAAAGCGGGAGGTTACGCAGGTTGCGGGTCATGGATTTGGGGGTATCTGGGTTCTTTGCACTTTGCCCTAGGTAGGAGTCGTCATGCCTACACCGAAACCGTCAACACTGATACGAGAGAAAGTGGGGTTAGGTGTGCAGTACGTACCTAGGCATACCGGTTCGATGGGATAGAATGTCTTCAATTGTGACATGCTCAGTGTACATTGGATCCGGCAAAACGAAATCATCAGGCAGAAGTTTTGAGACAGGCGTATCCCATTTTACGTCTGGGAACTTGTCATCGTCTTGGACGAGAAGGGCGACGGCTGCTGCGGTGAAGGATTTTGAAGTGCTTGCGCAGTCGAAGATGTTTTGGGTTGTTGCTGGGATGTCGGGAGAGAGTTTGGCGAAACCGTACGCCTAGCCACATTAGTGAAAGTTTTGGGTGGAAGTGGGAGTGGGAGTCAGTACTTTTGACCAAACATTATCTTTGTGCACAATAGCGATGCTAAGTGCAGGTACCTTCCACACCTCCATTACCTTGTTGACCAATTGGTCAAATTCATTGTTGTCAACTAGCTCCATAATGTTTGACGGTAAAGAATCTCTCGTTGATGCTTTTCGAAGTCAAGTTTCAAGCCACTGCCTGCAAATTTAGTTCGTCTTATACTGTAGTCGTGCTGAAGGGCGGAGTTTAGGGCTGCTATCCAGTCTGCAGGGTGTTCACCGGTATTTAGGCCACAACTGGAGAATGCGCATGTTTTCAACCTATCAATATCGTGATCTTAGTCAGATCGACTATCTGTTTTCTCCTCATGTAGTACGTTAATTGTAAGTCACGTCACCGTCACCGACTATACGTGTGGAAAGTAGTTCGTAGCTTGTTACCTTAGGTGGATGAGTCATACTGAACATGAGTCGAAATGACGGTTGAATATCTTTCCTTTAAGGGATAAAACTCAGTGTTAGGCAGCCAATCTGTTCCAGATGAGACACGAGTCAAAGAAAGACAAGACACCATAGAATAGAAGATAATAGTAGAAGAGTGGGTATATTACTCGCAGGTAGACCAGAAGAACCTATTACCATTTTCATCCATGTTCATGAACGTTAACTCCAGCCGTAATTATCGTCCATTGCATGCATGCATCCCATTATATCCCATGCGCCGCGCAGAAAAATGCAGTTCAGATGCTTGAACGCGAAAAAGGACGAAAATACCATATTTTGGTTGGCCCTCGAAACATTTGCTCCAGCTTATTTCCTTCGTATCACACCAAGATCCCGCGTTCTGGACACAACAAATGTCGTGTTCCGTTTAACTCGCTTTTCGAGTTCCAATAGACCTTGTGGGTGTGAATTCTGTCGAGTCCGGCTTCCTTCATCGCTGGACGCACGTTGCGCTGTGCCTCTACCGCCAGCCAACGAAGTCTAGAAACTGGTCCACAGCTGTGACCCAGTCCTGGCCATTCAGTGTGCCTACTCTTCTCTTCTCCCATAGGCCTGCAGCAAGCCCACCCAAGAACATTCTGGCTTTCTCTCCCGCCTCTTTCGTCCCATCATTCCGCATCACCTCGACCTTTCCTCCAGCCCATTTCTCGCTGAGATCGATGCTGAAACTTGCATCACCATCGGGAGGAGAGTAAGCCTCTACAGCCTGTACGAGCGTGAGATTCCCATTCATGCCCTGTACGACCGCGCCATTTGTTCCCTGGTGGCTCGTCCGAGGTTTGAAGAGGCTACCGCGGACGGCGATTTGGATTAGGCGGAGTGAGGAAGCATTGTCGCCGAGTTCACAGATCCAGGTTTGGAAGGAATCGTACATCATCTTGAACTCGAGCTTGATGACCCAGGTATTGTAGCTGTAGAACAAGGCGCGGACTTCGGAGCGGATGAGGCGGGATACCGCCGCAATGGTCGGCTGCTTCTTTTCGGGGAAGGTCGATAGACAGTATATCAGCGGACGTCCAAGGATCAGGTCGTCGAGGTACAGGTAGATTTGGTGACGGATTTCGGGCGGGAGAGTCTGCAGGTGCAGCTCGTCTGCTCGGTTGGCGACTGACAGTGCTCGATCTTCCGGCCATACTGACGGCTCTATCGATGGCGATGCATACCCATCGGGTTGCCAGTGGTGATGGCATTGTCTCGTGACAGGCCACGGTGCTTGACTCTCTTCCTCTCTGCTCTGCCGTATCCTTGTCGACAGGCTCCCAAATCCGAAAGGTTCCGCGTAAAGATCGTCCGTGTCGCTCAAGGAGTCACAGTCCGACGGTGGTAGGGAGGTGGGCGGTGTGCTCTCGCGGGATGACAGGGCGTAGTCGCTTTCTTCGGGGCACGGATCCGAGAGGCACTCGTCCTCCCCGTTGTTGTGATGTTCCAGCCTCAGCCTCGCAATCTTCGGGGGCAGTTCCTGCGAGGAGGGCGTGCTCGGCGAGGGAAGCTGGGTCGCGGATCTCTTTGACGATGTTCTTGCTGTTTGCATGTGAGCCTTGTGCATCTCCCATGTCCATGGCGGCTCACCGCCAACAAACACTTTCTCTCGAGGGCCTTGAGACAAACATACCACTGTCCCCTCCGCCGCACAGATTGCACCCCGCCGTCGGCACGCTGGTGTCCAGGGCCGGGATCTTGGGGCTCTTCATGGCTCCCACATCGTCTGGCGGTGTCTGGCCCGTCACACTGTATCGTCGTTGTCGCGTCGGCATGGTCGGGGCTGCTGTCGGGAGCGGAGGCAGAGCAGCCATGGGGGTGCAGGATACGTGTATTTATTCTCGTGCAAAAATTTGCGGCGGGTGATGTGTTGGCAGCCTGACAGATTGGTTGCGGTGCTCGGACGCGTAAGGGGAGAGGCCAGCCAGGCGCAGGCTCGCGGGCTTGTGCTTGCGGGGGAGTGGGATTGGCGGGGCTTTATCGATTGGCAGAGGGTGGGATAATTATGTTTACGGCTAGGGCGCTGAGGGCGTGCGTGTGCGAAAAGAAGGTCCGATGGGGTGAGGGAGTGGAGCGAGAGCAAGAGAGAGAAACAGAGTCGCGTGTGCAGAGGCGGCCGAGAGCGACGTGGTTCAAGATTGTTACGAGCCTAGGGGAAGGGAGAGCGTTTCATGCGGCTAGGCCTGTGTACTCTGAGGAGGATGCCGCAATGCTAGACGCTTCTACCCCATGCGGCGCGCGGCTGAGCCACGTTCAGTCCACACACGAGACGGCCCTTATCGCGAGTCACGCCTGTTCTCTTCACTCCCACTCCGGGACATGGCGACCAAAAAGCATCGCTGGAGAAAGGGGCACGTCAAACGGCGGTGCGCATTTGCGACGCGTCCTGCAATTGGCAAAAGTGAAGCGTGGAGCCGTTTGGTCGATCATCCGATCCCTGTCGTCCAGGGACCGTAATCGTCACCTCACCGCATCCAGTGTCGTATCACCACTCGATTTTCTTTGTGTTTGATGCTGTGAGCGCTCATTTTATTTCTCTCATGAAACGAAGGTAGCAAACATTACAAAGGAAATCTCGATCCCGATCCCGAGCCCCATCCCGCTTCTGTTGAAGAATGCTCGCATGCCCCCCCTTTCTCTGCACCCCTCATAACATCACTCTCCACCACATTCTCATACTCGCTCCGCTGTTGAAGAGGTGCCTGTGCTCCTTCACCTTCGTGGTCTTACTATTCCGTCCTCTACGGCTGGCCCTTCGTCTTCTCGGGTGTGACGGGCTCACGGACCATAATGTCAAGTTGCACGTTCCTGTCTCCGCGCTGCAGATGCACTGTGCGTTTGTCCTCGAAGCCGAACTTGCGGTAGATGGGGGGATTGGCCTCGTTGCTCGACTCAAGGTAGCAAGCCCTACCCTCGCGATCCGCCTGCTTGGTCACATGCTCGATTAGCTTGCGGCAGTGTCCCTTACCGCGCCCGCTAGGCCTTGTGCCAATGTACACCAAGTACCAACTTTCATCATCTCGGTCGCCCAGACACGCGTGTTTGGTGTCATGGAGCAGGGGGAGGAATTCGTTGAAGAAGCGACGCTTGCCCTCAGCCGAGAGCCGGTAATTGAGACGCCACATACCGCTACGGAAGATAGTCCATAGATCGTCCATGTTCTGCCCTGGTGGCATCCTGAGATTTCTGGTCAGCATATATGTACCAAAGCACGCACATATCGGATTGAGAGGTGCTTACCATAGCGCAACGGCCTCAAAGTCGCCGATAGTGGTCACAAGTCCCTTCAAGATGTGAGCGTACGTTACATATTCGAGAATCTCGACATGCAGAGCCCACTTCTCGTCCTCAGTCCAATGCTCACGATCAGGAACATCAATGAAGTAGCGAGCTACATCATCCTCAGCAAAAGCCTCGGCCAGGCAGGCAGCCGCCTCCTTCCACTCTGCTTGGGTCACAACACGAACACCTTCAGGCAGTGGAGGAACAGTCGTAGCAGCAGCAGTAGCTGCAGCAGCGGGCTTCTGCTGCAGGATTCTGAAACTAGTTGGCAAATCATTGACCTGATGGTTAGCAGGCTTCAAGGCTGGTTTCTGTTGGACAAAGGTAACGGTAACTGGATTAAGAGTCTTCGCCATAATTGCGGTTTCGTTCGTAACGGTCTACTAGTATTGAGATGGGATCTGCCGCTTCTTTTGGTAATAGGGATTGTCGTATAACAAGCCAGCGTGATGGATTGTCGTAGAACGAGGGCTCAGTCGCCAATGAGAAAAAAAATGTCACTTGAACCTAAGCAGTGAAGTAGTAACCACCTTCAGTTCAAATTCCACTACTGTATTGCAATTAGTCTGATTGTGGGTGTGGATTGCCGAGACGAGCGAGAGTCATGGCAGTCTGATGGCTGCGATAGTATACCTTTTCAAATAGCTGCGGGCGTTTTATGTATCAGCTGGGCGATTGCTGTCTCCTGTGTGAACTCTTGAAAGCTGAGATCTCGAGACAGATTCGACTCGAGAAGGGAAGCGTAACGAAGTGCAAGCTTGACGGATATCAACCGACATCAATAGGCGGAGGCTATGTAAGCTGCCCTTGAGTGGTAAGTCTTGGATGGAGCGGGGTGATCAATGCGTTCTCCTCGTATTAGAGAGTGCAGAAGGACGTGGTGCGGAGCTGTCCGTTCGGAGGGTAGTTGTGGAAGTAAATGTATGGCTGGCAGGGACGACTCGGCTACAAGTTTGCTTTTTTCCCCTCTTCGTTTTTGTCACAAGACCGTCACCGATAACAGTCTGTACACTAACTTGGCCGAATCTTATCCGTTAGGAGTGGAGCGGAGAATGAAAGATCGTTGGGCGAGGCCGGCTGCAGCGGGAACAGGTGCGTCGTGGGGGTGGAAAGGGTTCAAATTGGTTGGTGCAGCGGAAAGCTAATGACGGTATACGTGTGCAGTGAGATACAGGATGCTTCACACAGGCTTAGGAAAGTTGGGGCAAGACGAGACTGATATACATCCTCCGCCCCTACCCTTGTAACCGCCACGAGGCCACCAAGCGGGGTGGAGGTCATACTAAGATAGCCGGCGGAACCTGGCTAGGGGACGGTTAGCTCTGGTTTCGTATCTCTCCTATGTCGACCAATTCAGCTCTTGTGGCGGATGCTAGCTTCGGTATGTCACTGCCACGTTGAGGCTTGAAGAGACTCGAAACAACATAAAGCTGAATTGACAGCCGCATGAAATGATGACGAGCTGGACGGCAGCTTTCGTGTCCAAGGCGAAGTCTCACGTAGTCGGACATGCAGGCGCTGGTGAGCAAATGTGGGGATGAGGCGTGGTTCGTCGGCTCAACCTTTGTCAGCGGTTGTACATGCCAAATAGGGCATAGTTCAGAACGCTTGGTGAACAGGGCCTCCTAGCACATCCACTTCGTACGCTCGCAGCTTCCAGGCCTGACTTGCTTCAGACTTAATCCTGGACTCGGAATGCTTCCGTTCCACTCCCAACCCGGGCCACTCTCACCAACCTCATATCAAATCAATTTCAGAGCACCCAAAGCTGATTCCTGCTGCGGGGAAAATGATGATCGCCTGCCACGTCGTTAGTCACCGCACGATAATGATAGGAGAAACAGGGACGGTTCATGCACGCCCTGATAAAGCCACTGCACTTCACTGACTAGTTCTGCGTGGGGAGTGATCAGTTGATCGATAACTGGATTAAATCGCCGTATGGTATCTATAGAATCTTATGCATGACTGTGACCCTGTCGGAATCGTCTCTGCCCAGCCAGAGGGCTCTGAATCTTGCTTTGCAACCCCTCAATTGCATTCTGAATGAGGAGCCGCCTCGTTGTTTAATCTCCCATATCTCAATAGTATTGTTTTGAGATTACAACATCCGCCGAATGTCCTTCTCGCCCATATATGTCTCCAAGCCATCATTGAGGTGGTCCCACCATTCGTAAAGCATGCTCTCGCAGATCAATTTGAACCACGGTGTAAACTTCAGAGACTCGTCCTTAAACATGGCCTTGAGATCGTCCTGGGAGACATAGCGAGAGTCGCGCACTTCATTGGGGTTGACGTTCAAGTCGACATTGGCCTTGATGAAGAGGATGTAATCAACTGCAGACTGTCAGTACTGTGTTTTTAGGACCAGCTGCGCACGCAAAGAGACTCACTTTCGTGCTCGCCCCATTTTCCGTCACTTGGTGACTTGTAGTGTATCCGCGTAAGGAATTTGAAGTGGTCGATAGGCACTTGTTCAGCCTTAATGCCCAGCTCCTGGTCCAATTTGCGTTGAGCGGCACGACGCACTCCCTGTACCGAAGCATCCAGACCGACACCCGTCTCTCCAGGTATTCCTAGCGGGTGTGAACAGCATGTATTTGTCCACATGTCGGGGAAAGTGATCTTCTCGGTAGCGCGCTGTTGGAGGAGGAGGCGGTTTTGATCGTCGAAGAGGAAAACGGAGAAGGCTCGGTGCAGTAGTCCTTGGTCGATATTCTCCATTAGATGGCCTTATGTTTAGTCAGTACTGACTGGCGCACCTCGAGTTTGCTTGAATGCTCCTGCAAAAGCATTCTGGAGCTGAACTGGGCGCAACTTACAGACTTTCTTGCTCGCGCTACCAATTGGCACGTCATTCTCGTCGAGGACAATGCACACCTCGTCCATCAACCGTATTTGCTCCTCGTCGTACCCCTCCAAATCATTGTCGTTCCTTGCGGAATTGTGTGCGCCACCGATCAGAGTCGTATTGACTTCAGGGAAGAGGCGCAGAACATTTTCGGCAGTAATTGTTGGAGCCTGTGTGAGGGTGACCGTGGTGCTCATCTTTGCGATCGATGTGAGGCGCGATTGCTCGAGGGGTGGGACGGGGAATGTTTGAATTGTTCGTCGAGACGAAGGCGGCAATTGTCTAAACAAAGACTGAATTTCGGGGTCTTTGATTCAGCCGCGGGGTCACGTGCACGACCATCCCTGGCAATGACTCGTCGCTAGACCTTTTGATTGAACTTGCGGTGTGGAACACTAGAACTCCGCATGTCGTGCGCTCCGATTGAGCTGAAGTGCAGTATCATATTCTGTTATGTGGTTCATTTTGTCCACAATATATCAAATGGCGCTCTATATGCCTACAATATTGAACCGAGTCAAATTGACATCGGAAGTGGAAGGTATCAAAATAGTAGTGCTTTTCCGTGGCCGAAATAATGCAATAAGTACCCAACCGAACCCCAAATGGAAGAACGAAAACGCGGAACTCCATGCATCCCCAAGGACTATGTCGAGCTCACTATGACACGGCCTGCGTTCTTGTCTTCTTAGCGGCAGGCACTTCTGCTTGTGCATCAGCTTCCGCAGCCAACTTGCGCTTCTCCTTCTCGCCACTGAGTTCCTGCATGTTGGCCAAATACTTCTTCTCTTCCTCTGCAGTTAACCCTTCCATGAGAGGCTTCTCCTCTTCATTGTGCAGATTGTGGTGATAATTCCGAATCATAGCGTCTGTGTCGTCCAATCCAATCTTCTTAACGTCTGCCAGAGCCTTGATTTTGGCTGTGCATTCCTTGTACTGTGCATCCGTCATGTTCAGATTGAGTTGATCAGCACGACTCTTAATAGCGTTCCAGCCGGTGAGCCTGCTTGCGAAGTGAACGTATCTCGTCATGCCAAAATCCGCAGGGTTAACGATTTCGTACGTCGACGGGTTGTTGAGGATAGCCTTAGCGTGAATACCGGCCTTGTGAGTGAATGCACAGAAGCCTGTGATGTAGTTATTGAAGGGAATGTTGACCTCAACATATTCGGCAACAAGCTCCTCAACCGCCTTAAGTTTCTTGAGGTTGTACTTGCTGAGCACCTAAGGGTGAGTCAGTACAAGAACTTAGATGGAAGTTAGGAACCTTTCAACATACGTAATCGCGATCAGCAACTATCATTCTTGCCATGAGTCCACCGAGGGGAGTGATGCCGTTTCGCTCTCCAATACCGAGAACAGATGTGTCGATGTGTGTGGCACCGGCTTCCAAAGCACTACAGAATACGATTAGTAACGAGTCTCAAATCAACTCCTCGTGCCAGGGGCTTCCTACCAGTATGCGTTGGCGATAGCACATCCTGTGTCGTTATGGAAATGGGTCTCAATATCGCAGCTCACTACGCCTCGAAGCGTTCTGATCAGGTCGTACACTTGTCGAGGGCTGGCACAACCAACAGTGTCAGCAATACCGACACGGTTCACGCCAACCTTATCGACCGCTGAGTATATCGACAAGAGGTCCACCAAATCCGATCGGAACGAATCCTCAGAAGAGAAGCGAATCTCCTTGCCCTTGGACTTGACGAACTCAATGACCTCAAGTGCAGTGTTCTTAATGTAGGTCATATCCTTTCCATGCGAATGTTCGCGCAGATAGCTGGATGTTCCAATGACGACATCGAGTCCGTCAACACCGGTTTCGACGGCGATTTTGGCGTCTTCCATATGACATCGTACGTGGGTAAGAATTTTGGCCTTGAGGCCGAGCTTGCAGATGGCTTCGCAGTCTCTTCTTGACTGCTCGCTAGCGGCGGGCGATGTGAGTTCGATGTCTTCAGCATTGTCAGCGTAAGTCCATATAACCTAGAGCAGGTCGAATCTCACAATCTACGCCAAACTCATCGAGAGCCTTGGCGATCTTGATCTTGGCGTCGAGGTCGAAATACGCACTGAGGCCGGTTGTTAGTAAACCGGGTGAAGTGGTGCACACGAGGTATTGCCTTACTTAGCGAATTGCTCGCCCTCACGCAAGGTCGACTCAATGATCTACACTGAGATTAGCCTACAGAAAAGCAGGATAATACGATGCAGGAATTCTAACCTTGAAGCGGCTGACATTGGAGAGGAAATCTCCTACGGGCTTGTATGGGCTCGAGTTGTGCGGGTGAGGGTTGTGTGTGCTTTGAATAGCTGAATAACCTTCGTGGTTGGCACCATTTGCACCGTTCGCACCATTGGTGTGGCCGTTTGCGCCATTGGCGGAAGTGTCTTCAACAGGAGGACACATGGTTGCAATTGAGGAGTGGAAAGTAAGGAAGAAAGCAGGATGCGGGTGGAAGTGTGGTATTTGAAGGCGGCTGGGGCGGGATTCTCTAGTGAGTCAAGGGTTGTCGAATTTTCGTGGGCGCTGATGATGAAAGAGCTTCCGGCGATCTCGGCCGCGTGCACGCTCGGTCCCTTAGGCGGTCTGCGCCGCTAATCTGGAAGGTGGGGAATCGCTGCATGTGCACATGAGGCTGCATGAGGAAAAATCGCTTCAAGCCCAGTTTTTGCGGAGTCATCCCATGTCCCCGCAACCAACACTGGAGCATTTACGCTGCTCGTGTGGAAGCCAGCACGCAATTGACAAATAGCAATCGTAGGATTAGTGACGTCTCGGGCTGGCCCGCTGCTGCTTCTGCTCCTACAGCGCCCGGCGATTGGGAGGGCCTCTGCCATCTCCAAACTCTGCAGGGTGTGCCGTTTTGACTCAAAGAGCGCAGAAAGTCGGGAAAATACCATACGGATCAAGCCGCCTCTGCCTTGGCCCCACTGTTCCTGTCGGATTGCTGTATTTCAAGCGCGCCAAAGCCTGGGAACACTTCTCGTTAAGCCCTAGCTCCGTTGTACCTAGGCCAGGATGACGAAAGAATCCACTCCAGATTCTACCCTTGAGTGGAGACCGCTGGCTTGCTCGTAGTACTGCTCTATCTGTTGACTCATTCGAGTATAGTATCTGAAATCCGCGAGCAGAGAGTCTCTCGCCGTTAGATCAGACAATTGTCAGGTCACCGCACCAGCTTTCAGCCCAGTAGTGTTTTTTCTTCCTCTGAAGTAAGATTCATTCTTATCTGACGCCCATATTTCAATGCCACGTTCAAGTGCCTTTTCTGAATTCCGATGGCTTCTGAGTGAAAGCCTTCGCCTTCGACCTGTCAAGCAGATATTTCGGACCGGGAAAGTCATCTGTCACCCCCGGGATCGCGTTCTCCATGAATATATGATATCTGGGATAGCACAGCTCCTTCCCGTATCCCCCAATTCTCGGAATATGCCGACCATATTCATCTTCCCAGGCATTATCCTCGTCACGCTTACCGCAGAGAACCTCTTCGTCGAATGCGCCTAGGTTGATCTCCACAAAATCTGAAGTATCTTTGTCGTTAAATGTAAGAGCACTGCCACACGTCCCACAAAAGCCACGGGAACAATTAGGGGAGGACTGATAAGTCTTGTACGCCGGATTGGAGTCGAACGATGGAGATACGTTAGATTTAGGGAAGCCGCAGTTTTGTGGGATGAGACTGCCACCGTGCTTTCTACACATGGTGCATTGGCACACGCCGTTCTGTTGAAATCAGTCTCACGGTTAGGGAAGCTAGCGCTCCGACATACACCTTGAGGAGGCCAGTCCTTCTCTTCTGGGAAGCGAACGGTAAACCTGATGGCCTCACAGAGACAGCCGCCAGAAATGCTCTCGGGTCGGGTCATAGTTGCTGATTAGTCTCTAATTGAGTGACACTAGATTCATGAAAATGGAGAGGCTGCGAGAGAAGGCGAGCTTGTTGTTGTGATGATATACATTGACGTATAGTCAAGTGAAGGGCGCGCATTTTACGAGCCTCTGCATATGACGTAGCCGGTGTAAGTGGCGGTGGGATTGGAGCACATACCTACCCTTTATGCTTGAGAAATAGCGAATGGCGATTCCTCACGCTGTTATGCAGGAAAAGAATATTCGCGAACCATGAGTGTTCGTGTTTGCCCATGTTTGCCACGTTGGACTGAGAGTGTCCATATTATCGCAGTTTCGTCTTGCACACCGAGGGGTCTTTGCTATCTTTGTTACCTATAGTAGACATCAACGTGGCAATACTAGCAAAATCTATGGCGAGATGCTGTGGAGTACTTGTGACGCAACAAAAGCGTGAAGTGGAAGCGGAGTGGAAGTCAACTGTGGTAGAGATATGGTCTTCCCGAAAGAGGATGGTCTACCGCGGAGGTCTCGGTGTTCGTCCGCCGTTCCTCCTCCGCATCATAGCATGGCCGATTGCTACATCCAACAAGCAACAACAAACCTTCACCAGACCGCTCCTGCGTCTTTACTGTTCTCCGCTTGACATATCAACAGCGGAGTCACAATGCGAGACCGATAGACTCCGGACATGACTCTGCCTCCCGTCTCTCGGAATACCCATTGCGATACCCTCCCGTAAGCCAACGGCGGACCCTCAAGTAACCACCATGGACACCTCGTCTCTTGCCAACGCGACTTCGTATCTTCCGTCGCCTGCCGACCTGCTATTAGCATTCCCTCGTCTTCTCTCCAAAGCCGGCTCATTCGCAGAGCATTTCGACAGCGTGTTCGGCAAGATACGTTCTGGTGGCAGCATCATTGCCGAGCCGACCGCCTCCAACGTCACAAACGCTACCGTCGCTACAACGGGCACTTTCGTGCAAGAATCCATTGCTGCTGCAGCTAGCATAGCAACAGGTGGTAGTGGGGACGATATCAGCATGTTCCAGGCATTGAAGAACATTGGCTCTTTCTTTACCTACATTACGTCGAAATGGGCCATTGCTACCTTTACTACCGTAAGTCTTATCCTCAGAAGGGTCACTATTGCAAGGATACACATGAGAGATAGCAGCAATAGAGTGCTTGGGCAGGAAGATCGATCGAACGCCTCCGGTCGCCTACTCCGACCATGGTCTGGTGTGCTCCATTTGGGCCCCTCTTGACCTGCTAAACCCCCCATAGAGGGATACTATAGAGCTGACCCTTATACATAGGCGATCTTGTTAAACCGAACCCATTTCTACGCTTCGAGCCGCGTTCCTCTCTCATTCGACAGAGTCTATCTGCGCATCGCCCTGTACATTCTCCCCACATTGCTTTTCCTGTATCGGATACAGAGCGTACTTCAGGCTATACGCTGCCAAACCTCGCCGAGTTGGTCAGTGACACAGTATGGGCTTCAAGGAAAGCCTTTGGACACAGACTTTGGAGGAGAAGGAGGCCTTATGTGGCAGGTCAGCTCCGCGCTACTTTTTTGGGAAGACTTGGAGGACTCGTGCAAAGCAGTAAACATGTTTCCAACCGATGCTGCTTCGACGAGACCAGCTGGCTCCCTCTCGCTGCTCTGGCCACTATTTCTATCGCTCAGCTTCAGCCAATTCGTCGAAACTCTGTCATGTGCTCTTCAAGGACGGCAACCGCTACAGGAGGTTGGCATGACTATCTTCGAACACTCCTTAGCTTTTGCGGAAGCGGAGGCAGTCGTAACTAAACCCCTGTCTCTGAATTCGACCCGGTTCTGGAAACCCAAGACAGTATTCACCCCAGACGGCACTTCGCTCTCCATCAGTCGACCTGGCTTGAACCAACTCGCCAACGTACCCCCTGAGGTCCTCTTGATCTCGCTGATTTCGAGCTTCAGCCATCTTACAAGTAACCTTCTGGCGATCGTTGGTTTGCGGGCACGCTTTAGGCTTTTGACTACTGGTGTGTGGGGTTTTGCTTATATGGCTTCATTTGCTTGGAGCTTCGCCAGATTCGCTACAATGGTCAGCGAGCCGGGGCCCCAGGTTGGCATCTTGCGATTTCCTACTGTCTGCATTGTCGGCTTCATTCCTCATCTCCTCATCCTCCTTGGAATTGCAGCTTGTGGATTAATCTATCTGCTCGCGTTCGGCGTGACGGTACTTTCTCCACCGCCTGGACAGCCGAATGCGACTTGGAGGGAGCGATTCGCAACCGCATATGGCAACTTGCACGCCAACATTCACCTGTCGGCAATAACACCGTTGACGATTAGCTGGCATGAAGATTTCTACACGGCTATTCTCAAGGTTGGCTTTACTGTCTTGACCGCGGCAAGTGAGGCCGTGTATCTGAACGAAGGAACAAAAGTCAATGTCAACTCTATGACTTGGCTAGAGAAGAAAAGGCTGCAAGAGCTTCTTGCCCGTCGGAGGAGGTTCAGGCAGAGCTTAACTACCATTCCTCGCGAACTACATGGCGACGCTTTGGCTGAAGGTATCGAAGTCGTCGACAGAGTCAGCAGCGATCCGTCAATCCAGGACTCTACATCTGGCTATTCCCGTGAGAGAAAGACGAAAGAGGCTGCTGCAAACGCTGATGCTTCAAGAGCCGTAAGTCGCGACTCAGGCGTTGGGCTTCAGCAACGCCGAGGTCGCTGGACCTTGACATATCAGTTCCTGAGGGGCATCTCACTACTGATGGTAGCCATTCAAGCTAGGTTCATCATCATGATCCTAACTAAACTTCGCATTGCTTATCGTCCACGCTGGCTGCGTCGGTTTGCCGGACCTCAGTCAAACGAAAAGTCACACACTCCAGGTTCCAGCCGGGTACAAGCTCGTTTCTCTACGCCGACAGATCCATGGCTTGATGACGAGGGAGCGCTCTCACGCCATTCGGTCAATTTCGATGTTGAAGATTTTGCTAGAGGAAGACTACGCAAGATCGGCGTTTATGAAGATCAAGGTCTTCAGGAATCTGAAGAAAGATTATCGGAATACCTCTATGGCCATTGGAAGAAGGGAGGTAGATTCGGCGAGATCGATGCCAGTGGCGATTATGTCCCTCAACAGGACGATGACACGACCAGTTTGATGTCTTTCGCGACGAGTACTAGTGATGCTTGGTCCGATGTCAGCGATGGACAGCGAACGCCAACCCAGACGTGGTCGTTCTCGAGAGAGTCAACGCCTCTTCCTGACCACACAATTGATCTTACCCGCCTCTCGCATCTCCTTGACCCTAAGACCAAAGAGGATAGGGAGGAGGCTCGATTTTTGTCGCGTCACTTGCAGAGCCCTCGCATCATGACGCGGTCGCAATATCGCAAGCAAGTTGAGCAGGACGAGGCGCGAATCCTGACTTCATCACGCCTTCCCGTGACGTTGCCACAAGACATTTATATGTCTCCTGAAGAGGAGGAAAGCATGCTGGAAGAGTTCATTTTGAACCGGCGCAACACAGGCGCCAACGCTCAGGGCTCGAATGCTGCCAGCTCCTGGGATAACGGAGCAGAGGGTATGGGTTCGGAAGGCCCACAGTGCGTCGTCTGCCAGCTTAGCCCCCGTACCGTGCTAGTATGGCCATGTGGTTGCCTGTCTCTTTGTGATGAGTGCAGGGTTGGCCTGGCATCCAAGAACTACACGACTTGCGTGTGCTGTAGGACCAACGTCGTCGCATACTCACGGCTTTATGTTCCGTGAGACGTTATTTTTGGCATGGCATTGGCGTTAACATACATAACTGCTGCATTGTAGTGCCACAATTTGGCATGCTACTTTTCATAGACCATTCTTCAAGTACATTTATTTTCTTTTTCACCCACGAGACCAGTACTCATCCTCTGGCATATGCAGGTGTGATGACAAAAGCAATATGGGCTCGAAAATCAGAAACTCGACACCTTCGACTACCCCTATGTACTGCAAATCCCAGTATGACCTAACGTACGAAGATCTCCCGGCTTCGTCAGTCGACCGCACCTGCCTCCTACTTCATCCGACTTGCGACGACAGATTAACATTTTCAAGTCAGAAGGCTGAGTACCCCGAGGCGTGTTGTAGCCTTAGTGTAATTACTCACTCAAAGTGCGGCTGAAGAGCGCGGCGTCGCCTGTAAATTCCCAATCAAGCTCCGTCGGCACACCGAGACCCCGCGTGCAAAGAGCAAGGTGTGGTGTAACGCAAGGACACGAAAAGAAACCGCGGTCTTGGAAGCTCTGAATATATGGTATAAGTAGGTTTTGTCTTTAGGTTTTGTCCATCGAACAAGAGCTGCGGCCTTCGCTCTCTTCTTACTTTCCATCTTGTACATCTCTCAATACCCAATCCCAAACATGCCCTTCGGACCCTTCGTCATGCAATGGCGAGCACCCTCGCCCAACCCTCCTAAGGCCAATCCTCTGCCCTCCGGGATCGCAAGAACATACATCAAGACTCCTTCCGGACCTCTGGAGCTCCTCTCCGTTACCCCCTCGTCTCCAAACCCATCAGCCCCGCCGCTCTTCTTTGCCCACGGTGGCTTTGGCTGTGCGGAAATATGGATCGACTATATGCAGCTTTTCGCATCCAAGGGATATCCATGTTATGCGATGAGCTATAGAGGTCATGGTAAAAGCTGGTATCCTGGATTCTGGAGAATGTATTTCACGAGTAGGGGCTTTGTAGCGGGGGACTTAGTCGCCGGAATCGAACATGTCGAGAGCCTTGAAAGAGATCGGAGGCAAGAAGATGACGTGAAAGTGGTCCTAATTGCGCATTCTGCTGGCGGAGCATTAAGTCAATATGTGCTTTCTCGCGGCCTAGCAAAAGTGTACGGATTCTGCATGTTGGCAGCGGTTCCGGGTTTTGGCTCGTACGTCTCCCCAGTCATGCCGAATCATCTCTTCAACACCCTCGTTGCGCAGAGAACTAACAAGATTTCCAGCTTCGGCTGCTACAAATTCTGGTCGTTAACAGCACCGATTCACTTCCCCTACCGGCTCTTCCACTCAAAGTACATCTTAGCCAATACGCAACAGGTTAAAGATGCATTTTTCACTTCCGACACCCCAACTAAAGTCGTCCAACACCTGGAACGATTACTTGCGCCCTATGAGTCCATGCTCTGGCCTTTGCAATCACTCTTCCGCTTCGTCACTGGCCCAGACGTCTTATCATCCATCATCGGCTGGAGACCCCGGAAACTTACCACCACGAGCACCAAACTCCAGCCTGGTGGAGCGGGTGTGACGCAGAGATTGCTAGTGTTGGCTGCTGAGCACGACGTCCTGTGCACACCCGCCATATCCCTCGACGCTGCTCAGAGGTATCGCGCTGGCTTTCATGAGCTTATGAGGAAGGGCAAGCTGGAAGGCATAAGAAGAAGTGATGAGAGTAGTGAGCAAGAGCAAGGATCTGAGTGGGATGGCGTTGCTTTCAAACTCGTGCCGGGCTTGGGACACCACCTGCAGAACCATGTGGGGTGGGAGAGTGGTGCACAGGAGTTACTGACTTGGATTGAGCAGCTTTGAAAAGTCCGGGCCGTGATTAAGAGGAATTGAGAAGTGATGATTTCCTTTTTAGGCCTCAGTGGATTTAGTAAAGGCGTTAAGGTTCTGGCGTTCCTGCTTATGTGTTCTATATCCTGCAATACTCCCTGCTCTCTATTCTAGGTGGAGGTTCGCATTAAATGAAAACAAGTCCAATCGAGCTTCTTGAACTTTGGCCCAACTCTCCACTTCGTCATGTTAATGAGCCAAATGTGACTGCAACCTTTATATTTCGAAAGGCACACCAGTTATCTTCACTTAGGACTAGACCATTGTCGAGAAACAACATCTCAAATTTAACTAAGCTGGGTATAGGAAACCCATGATGAATTACGCTCGAAATCTAGAAGTGCGGTCCTAATCGCTGAGATAGAACTGTTCTCGATCCAGTGTGGAGAGATCAAAGCCCTGGCATACAACGAAAGTACCGCAAAGGAAATTAGGTAAGTGGGAGATAGGTAACAAAGGTTGAAAGAAAGCAAACAGTGGCGCCAATAGAACGAAGATGTCTGAAATCCAGCTTGAATCCCCTTCAAAGCCCCATGATTAGCTGCTGAACGAAGAGCCATCCACTCAGAGCATCCTCCCTTTGCCTTTTCCGCCAGTGCCTGGACTAGGGCTCAGCGGTGGAAAATCATCCTGAGCGTCCTTCCTGCTCTGCTCCTCAGCCATGCTCAATTGCAATGCAAACTCTAGATCATCCTGTTCAGTCTGCTTGCTCGACCCCGCAGCGCTGGCCTTCCCTTTTCCTTTGTTAGGAGTGCTCAACTTTGACGGCGGAGACTTGCGTCCTTTGGCATATCTGATCGGAATATCGAAGCCAGCGCCCGATGCAGGACTGCCACCATAGGTACCAGGTGATGGGTTGTCCTCGAGACTGAGACGAATTGCTTCGGCGATGTCAGCGTCAAGGTCGTGGTCCCCCTTAGTGCTCGGCTCGGGCGTTACGGTAGTGCTGCTCAATGCACTACTGCTCTCGCTCTCTCTTCGCTTTTTCTGATCATTCTCCAGACTTTCTTGCGAAAGCAAAGCCGCATAAGCCAAAGCCTCCTCTTCGCTTCCAAGCAGGTCAATACCAAAGCGTCCAGCGAGACGCTCGGCGTGCCTGCGTCGCTCCACTTTCTCACGCTCAAGTTCGTACTTCTCGTTATCGATGTAATCCTTCAAATTCGCACGGCCGGTGCCAGAAAATCGTTCACCGCCGTTGTTGCTCCCACGCTCAGAGCGTCGAAGTCTACGCTTGCTGCTCTTGAACTGATCTGCAGCAGAGGAACTGTAACTCCAATACCGGATCTGGTTACCAAGCGACACAGCTCCCCGCAAGACGGTGGGATCTGGGTCGAGACAAATTGCTCCGGCAGCAAACATGTTGATACCCACGCCTTGTACAGAGTTTTGGGCCTGTGCAAGACGTCTTCGTGCACGTGACGAGAAGCGTGAATTCAGGACTCTAATTGGGAGCGTAGTGGATGCAAGAACATCCCACGCCTGTACAAGTCCATCATTGCCTCCGTGAACCAAGTGCAGAGCCGTCAATGCCAAGCAAGAAATTTCGGGAGATTCGGTATAAATGATGCGGATTGGCTCGATGCTGTTGGCGTAATCAGAGCTGCGGGATACTGGAGAGCGAACGTCCCAAACAAGGACGATACCAGTCATCGTGCCGGCAGTTATGAAACGTGCGCGCTGACCTGGGATATCTGACGGCGACGCTGGCTGGCTCGCAACTGACATCGGTGAGGCGAACGGCGAAGAGGCTGTCGAGGCGGTTGAGAATCCGAGAGCCGGGTCTTCGGACATTGTGACGACTGCAAACGTAGAATTATCCAGAGCAGTCGCAGTGACCTGGACATTGCGCAAACCACCCCATGTCAATTCAGAACACCGCCATTCTTCCACAAGATTTGCCCTCTCCGGCGAGCTAGTGGTCGACATGTAAGATGAGCTTCGACCACGCTGCGTTCTTCCCGCTAGGGTTCCTAGAGGATGCTCATTCGACTTCTCCGAGAGCGGGATATTTCCAAAGCCCCAGGATGGGGCTTCCTCATGCGACAGATTAGGAGTATTAGAACCACCGAAGAGCGAAGACGATGGCTGAGAAGGAGGCGTTGCTGAAACAGAGCTGCCCTTCCCCCTCTCCTGTGCTTGAGGTGTCCTCCATCGAGTGAAGCGCTTTACAGCAGCGACGTCGCCCTCTTCAAGGCCCTCGACATGTTCGATTCCGGCGACTAAGTCCCCCGCTACAAAGCCCCTACTCGTGAAATACATTCTCCAGAATCCAGGATACCAGCTTTTACCATGACCTCTATAGCT
>Ga0115842_100153_pt1 | contig 24454 bp, 14 predicted proteins | sample InSIn2SAF170_2_FD_83856 | JGI IMG/M metagenome (GOLD analysis project Ga0115842, IMG submission 83856)
TGTCTCTGCGCTGTGGGAAGTGGTGCTCGAACTATATGAGGGGTGACAGAGGGTCGAGCAAGGACTCGGGTTGCTGCTCTGAGAAGCTGATGTTTAGCCATATTGATCGCTGGTTTGAGATCGTGATTCCCTATTCCTCTAGTAAATTTCCTTAGTGATGCTTCAGTGCATATATATCTGTTAAAACCGCAGAGGAACGACGGATGCAAGGATCGGGGCTACAGGACACTCGCTTCAGACAAGCATGTAAAAACAGCAACTGACACAAAACCACTCCGTCCGGCCTTGCAAACGATGAGGCTCAACAAAAGAGAGAGTAGTGGGTAGACTGCCAATGCTGAACAATGGCCCTCACGACGAGTGATGGGCATAAAATCCAACCAATAAACAGACCAGCTGAAAACAATGAAATATCCTATTGGTTATTACATGCAGCTCGGAGAGCCTCCACTAGTATTCACAGCCAGTAACAAGCTACGAGAGCCGGAGTTGCATCTAGGCCGTGACGTAGATCCTTTTCGAAGCTCCATAATGGGTCGTGATAGCAGCTGTATATCGTGGTCCAAGTCGTGGCTTTTATGAGCTTATGGATCAGAGACATTCGGAAGACTCCTAGCGTTCCAGAGCATTAGCTACAGTCCGTAATACTCAGGGCAGAAATCTCAGCAATTGACCTAGTCAAACCGACCAACAGACCAGCATTTGCCAGCACTCGTCCACAGGCATGGTGTGATTCGCACAGGTGTCATCCGACAAGCTTCATCGTAGGGCTGGAATATGCAAGCTCTTGGAAACCCATTCATTCTTATAGTATGCTAATAGTCATGCCATGGTAAACCCGCCAAAGAAGGACACCACGCACCGCAACATCTGGACGCCCTGCTGAAATCAAATGGGTATCGTGAATATGATGAACACATCCTCTGCCTCGCTCGTTAGACTCTTCGCAGTTCGAACCGCATTGTCTTCAGCATCCGTGCAGTTTCGCTCTATTTATCAATTGCTCGTCCAGTATGCAGTGATTTTCGAGGAGCCATAAAGAATATGCACGTGTCAACGACAGCTGCAATGAACCAGAGGATCATGTTAATACTGAGTTCGTGTTAGCTGTGTCACACGTACGACGGGAATGAAACATACATATCGAAGATGGCTGCGGTGCGCATTGCTTTCACGCCTGAATCCATCTCGGGGTTCTCGTGGAGGTACATTTTGCCGAAGATCCCAACGAGAGCAGCCCAAAGGATAAACAAGATCCATTCCCATGGGAAGAGTATAGCACATGCCCTGTACTGCACAAAGATGGATATAACCATGAAGATGAGCGCCGTAATGGCTGCCATGGAGCTCACGACAACTGCGTAAACCTGATCATTGTCAGCACTCTTGCGAAGACACAAGTTTTCTAAAGACGCACCCATTTTGAGTCGGCATATTTCGCTTCTTTATGCGCAGCTCGCAGGTCAGATGCATAGTACCCAATCACCACACAGGCAAAAAGGATGAGGAAGAATCGACACACAAGGTTCACAATGTTGCTATACTGCCATCCTCCTCCCGACGTTCGTCCACGGAGTCCTCCACGAAATCCTTCCATGTTGAAATTGACCATGTTTTTCAACCCTGATCTCCGACCGTAATCTGTTCAAGGGGGACTTGTTTTCGGTAGCTGCGATTGGTAGCGCTATATTGGAAGGCCAGGTTAACGCGTGATAACTTGTGTTGTCCGCAGAAGAAAATCCTCTCTCAGGTGACTATAAGCAAGGAGGGTTGCACGCCCGTCACCTGTAATCGCAAAGCTTGACTAAGAAAGCGCACCGAAGAGTCACAAAAGGTCCAAACTGCGATCGAGTAAAAGCGTTGGACAGTTGTTTGCTGTGCTGAAAGGGAGGGGTACACGTGCAAGTCACGCGCAGACACCATCACATACCACACTTGATCAAGTGATACTGTCAATACACCATGATAATAGCCGCCCACTAATCAGCTGTGGCTTGCAAGCTACAACTATGCGACTGGCGAAGTATTCCTCAAGTAATTTCAAGGGTAGCAGAAGCAATCTACGTCATAAACATGCGTGCTTGTTTTGTTTGGACCTTTCACAATCATTTGACACGGCAAATGCTTGAGGCGCTTCCAGATTAATCTACAATAAATCACCAAGCAAGGTACAAGATTATGCCTTTTGCCCTACAATTCTGCATGGGACCTGGTTGTAATCGTTCAGGAAACCCTTTGGTCTCACTGAACACCTTTGCAACTGCTACAACGTGTGCAAGGGATAGGAGGTTGTTATATGAGTAATATGAATATGAGCAGAGAGCTATGTACAGAGAGTAACGACCAACAACACAACAGTCAAACAGACGGACCTAAATACCATGACTCACAATCAAATCCAAATCAAACCAGACACAAGCAATGCAACGCGACGCAAGCCAAACCAAAACAACCGACCATGTAAACAGCAACAAAGCAACAGCGCAGAACATGCAAAGGAAAAGGACGACCGAACACCCGTTCCAGGACGCGTGTTATCGTATCGTCTCTCCTGCTGTTCCTCCACCAGCTATCCCTGCTGACTCTGTGCTCGCCGTCCGACCCTTCCCTCCTCCACCGCCATATGCCCCCGGCATCGCTTGTTTAGCTGGTGTCTGTGGCAGCGGCGCTGGCATTGGAATTGGATCGTCGTCGTAGCCGTCATCAAGATAATCGTCCATCTGATCCAACGGCTGCTGGTCGTAGTTCTGTTGATTAATTGGCTGCTGCGTGGTATTGTTCGCTGCCTTTGCTGCGTTCTTGGCCTGCTTCTTGCCCTTCCTGCCCTTCAGTTTGGCTTTCTCCAGCAGTCTACGCTTCTCCGCAAGGCGCTTTCGTTCTCTGCGATCTTTGATCTCATACTGGCGAACGAGTGCATGTGGCTGGCTGCCGAAAATGCTCTCGTACTCACAAAATTCGCATATCCAGACATCTTCGTGAGAAGGAGGGTGTTGCAGATTGGTGTACTCTTGCTGGAGTTTGCGTTGTCGTGCTGCAAGTGCATACACGTCTCCCTTTCGCCGGCGAGGCCGAGATTTCTGACTATTATGGGCTGGAGCAGTATTGTTCGTAGAGTGTGGCGGAAGAGGCACTTGTTGGCTACCATTTCCGGCATACTGCGTGGCTTGGCCACCATATTTTTGAGCTTGAGTCGGCGTTGTAGCCGGAATTGAAGCTGTTCGATGTGCATAGTCCGGCGAGTACAGGCTTTGTTCCGGAAACTTGACTCCTTTTGCATCAGACTCACAGGTAAACGTGAATTGCGAATTCGTCGGAGTCGTTTTGGCTTGTTGGTCGAGAACACCCACGTTTTCCTGCCCCTTACCAAGCGGATTTCTTAACAAGGTCGTGGCGTTGGCGATAGCTTTGGAAATGATTCCCTGGTCAGCTTTTGAGCCATCACCTAGATAACAGTCAGTGTTTGTTTAACCATTCTGCCAGCGACGGTCACTTACCATTAATATTTGCGATTGCATTGGTGTCGTATCTGGCAGAACCGCCACGCAAATTTGAGCCATTGGTAGAGACACCTAAGGGATTGCGAGCATTCGATTTTCTCCCCGTGCGGCCTCTACCCGCACCTTGAACACCAAGACCAGAGGGTGATGTAGATGGATATCCTTGAGACATGTCTTCCACGGAATTGTCTCTGGAAGATAGTCCCATGTGGGAAAAATCCGAGTTCAGCGAGCTCTGGTGGATATTCATTCCGCCTGAGGTGGGGATCTTCCGCTTCTTTTTATTGTTCGTGTTTTCAAAAGCCTCATACCCATCAGGCGCAGATGATGACTTGCCGCTATAGCTGTTGTACCGACCATGTCTCTGTCCGCGCGGTGAGTGGGGAGATGTAAGATGGCCTGCGCCGTGACGTTGCGCAATGGGCGAACCGTCATCGAGCGAATCTAGATCATCTTCATCATCGTCGTGGTGATGGCAATGGTGATGATGGTGGTGGTGTGGATGGTTCGGGCAGTCATGATCATGCTCGTGTTCATCCTCCTCCTGATATGAATCATGCTCGTGTTCATAATCTTGATCGTGGGTCAACAACACATCTCCCCGAAATGGACTTCCGTTCTCACCATAGTGACTATAGGCTGGCAAGCTTGCCGAGGGAGGATTGGGGGGATAGCTGATCGTACCTGCAGCTTCTGCAGACAGGCGTGATCTTATCGTGCGCTTCGGTAAAGGCCGTATAAATCGTTCAGGATAGTAAGGACTGATTTCATCAGGAGATGACAGGTATGATGAACCTGTTGTCGTTTGTCAACGCGTGCATCCAACATCTTTCGGAACAGTTTCACTGTACCCATCTCGTTCCTGCTCAGTTTTACCGCTTCTTCGACGTTTGTGTCTTCATGCCTCGAGTCACTCGAGGACAAATGATCTGGTGGACAGATCGGAGACTAATTTCAGTTCGTTCCTACTAAAGTGTATCAGTTTACACAGTCCGGTAGCATTTGATGCGGGTAGATCTGCGGCACAAAACAATAGATAGATAAACATGAGTTGCTCATGATATTGCCATATCTTGCATCAACGAGACAGGGCTTTGTTGGATGGAGCCCGACGATACTTACCTAAAACCGACCCTGGTATCAAGCCAATGTCGTAATGGAATCTAGAAGCACAGGATTGTTTCTGATAAACAAGCTGCATGCACAGTATAATGCACAGTGAAAGCAAAAGGCTTCGAGGGACACTTCGATGATGGGTGCAGATGGACAGATCGAAGTCAAATTGCCCTGTACGAAGAGATTGGTCAGTCAATGCCAAGGCGGCGGGAAGTGCCACCTTCAAGATGGGAAACACTCCTTTTACCATAGACCATGGACCTCCTCCCCAAACCATTATGTTCCAGAGTGTACGGGTTGCCATCTCATGTCCAGGCAGATTCAAGGACTACAACTGAGTTCTCAGTAGTAGTGGTCAACTTGAATAAGGGTACTTGTGTTCCGTTTGTCATATTCTGTAGTCGTCGAATATAATGATCGTGCCGAGGATGGTCATTTTTATTCAAAAATCAAGATACCCGATGTCACGGTTCTGCCACAGGAGTCGACAGAATTACCAAGTACAGTGTTGTCAAGATGGGATATAAGTTAACTTGTGTGTGTTTATACCTAAGTATGATGCAGTGGTTTCACGCCATCGAAACTGAACCGCCTGATAGCACTCTTTACATTAATAATATATGGACACACAGCCGTAGACGCCATCCTCATATTAACTCGTCGAGGGATATCAAGCTCTGACAATGCCACGACCCGACTCTATATCACTTCTTCCGACTTCTAGTCGTTCGAGTAGTCTCGACTTGTCTTGAAGTCGCGTTCGGCTTCGACGCTGCCTTGTCTGAGGCTACCCTTTTAGCTCGACTACTTGCTGTTGACGCTGTGGCAGACAGGTCTATAGATGCCTTTCGCTTGCGGCCAGATGCGCGCTGGAGTTCGTCCGGCTCAATTTCGTGCTGACTTTGTTCCACGATAGCTTGTGAGGAAGATTTTTTCGGTCGGCCCCTGCCTCGTCTCGTTGGCTGTGACTCTGTAGTATTTTCCGTCTCGGTGGCTGTTTCCGAAACTTCCGAGGGAAGCGAAGCATCTGGTGTCGGTAGAACATGCTCATTGTTTATGCCCACATCAGTGTCAAATTTTCGCTTTTTCTGAGCTGGCTGGCCCTCACCTTCACTCTTGGCGGCCGTCTGCGAATTATTAGATGCCATCGAAACCTCAATTTCTGAACTACAAGCCTTGCCTGCAAGAAGGGATGAGGCCTCTTCGTCACCGTCCAGCATACCCTCTGCCTCAATGGCGACCTCGTCTGCATCGTCGACCACATCTTCAGCAACTTCCTGACCGTCTTCGTCCATGGATACATTTTGTTGAGCGCTAATACTCTTCTCCGTTCTCAGACCCATATCTGCAAGACTCAAGTCATTCGCCCAAGATTCATCCTTCTTGCGACGTCCTTTTCCGAAGCCCTGCTGCGTGTTATATGCGGACTGCATGATGGTGTCATTGAGGCGCAAGGCCACTGGTTGGTCCGAACCTCTGCTGTAATCCTGCTCCAGCTCCGGGCTATTAGCTTTCCACACAGTACCCTTTATGGTCGCCTGAAGCGACTGCATCTCTTTTGAATTTAGTGGTCTGTCTCTTGCTTCTGATAATTTTCGTTTGCGTCCACGTTTAGCAGGTTTTTTCACCCCATCGCGATTGACTTGTGCTGAAGCCCCGTTTTCGGTAGATTTGTTCAGCAACTTCGGGTCGTCGTCCCAGTAGTCATCAGTCCAGTACTCGTAGTCCGAGAAATAATTGCGTAGTTCGTCTACATGACTTTCGTGCCAGATTGGGGAATACGTCGCTCGCTCAGCGAGATCGTCAGCAAGTTCAGGAGTTGGGTCGGCGTTGTCAAGGAGATCAAAGTAGTCATCATCACCAGAGTCGTAATAATTCCCGTCGTCCGACATGTGAACGACCTTTCTGTACGCGTGTGTGGCCGTCGTCCACGTTAGAGGTTATTCTTGCAAGGTGGAAGGCTGGTAAAAGCGTCTATGTTCTCATCATCGAGAAGTGAGTTTGGCAAAGAAGCAGTATGAACGTGTATTGAGTTCTCAGGTAAGTGTAGCAGACATGGCTTCAGTAGGGACTGGTTGCGTTTTATGCGGCGCGTGTAACACAACACCAGGCTGGCTGCGGCAGTATTTCGCGAGCCTCGATGGTACAGCTAATAAGCCAATATGCCAACAGGTGCTTGCTTTACTTCGATGGTCCGCGCATGAAAGAGCCTTTGTAGAGGGTGTTTTAATTGCACGTGTTACGAGAGCCGCGTGCAAGTTTATGTTGACATTGATGGAGGACAGAAATCGAGATTGACGTCGTGGCCCGCCCGTCTGGATTGCATTACTACTGCAGGCGACAGGCCACCTTAAACAAGAGAAGTGGCTTCTCCATTGTGCATCATCTTTTCACTTCCCACCACTGCATATCCGTACACTTGAATGAGATGCTCTAGGCTCACGATGTCAATATGGCATGTTGAATCCACCGCTACCAACGACTTGCCCCGTCTTTGTACATTGCTTTTTGAAAGTAAGAAAAGAAGACTTTCTTATTCTGCAGTCTGTAGACGCCAAATGTGCAAACCCGCTGAAACTCATACCGAGGTGTCGATATCACGCTAGTGTACAGACCGTGCACAACCGCGGGAAAGCGAAGGGTATAGCAGGAGCACTACTGTAAAGGTACTTATCCAACACAGTATTGCTTCAATACTGAGTCCAGTTTATACTACTGTACTTGCTGCAAGAACCACATCGTTCTGGTAACGTGCTCCTCTGGGTACTTGATGGTCCCCGCAGAACTTCAACAATGCTTGTTCGACATGGTACACGACAATCACGCGCAACAGCCTACAAATTACTGAGGCAGCGCTATAACAGCACCACCGCTACAGGGGAGCAGAACATAAGGCCACTGGAGTCTATATTGATCGCAAACAGAGGTGAAATTGCCATTCGTGTCAACAGAACAGCAGCAAAACATGGCATAAGGACAACGACATTATATACCGATCCAGATGCAGCAGCACAGCACGCTCACTCCTCACCGAGGTCCTTCAATCTCGGGCCAACAGCAGCTTACCTGGACCAGACAAAGATATTAGACCTCGCAAAGGCTCATGGTTGCCAAGCTATACATCCGGGCTATGGATTTCTCTCCGAGAATGCAGACTTTGCTCGCCGATGTGCTGAAGCAGGCATCACTTTCATCGGACCGCCTCCACGGGCTATGGAGGATATGGGCGACAAGGCCCGCAGTAAAGAAATCATGAATGCTGCAGGTGTTCCATGTGTTCCCGGTTATCATGGCTCAGATCAATCGCCTGACACACTTGCTGCTGAAGCGGAGAAGATAGGCTATCCGGTTCTAATCAAAGCCGTGAAAGGTGGCGGCGGCAAGGGCATGAGAATCGTCCAGAACGCGAACGAATTCCAGGATAAGCTGAGTAGCGCACGCACTGAGGCAAAAAACTCATTTGGCAATGACGACGTTCTGGTTGAGAAATACATCACGACTCCGCGACATATCGAAGTACAAATCTTTGCCGACCAGTATGGCAACTCCTTGGCGCTTGGAGAGCGTGATTGCTCAATTCAAAGACGACATCAAAAGGTCCTGGAGGAGTCTCCCGCACCCGAGTTAGACGACAGTATTAGAAAGGACTTATGGGGCAAAGCTCGTGCAGCAGCCGAGGCTGTGGGCTATGAAGGCGCTGGCACTGTTGAATTCATCTTTGACAATGACACTGGAAAGTTCTATTTCATGGAGATGAACACGAGATTACAGGTTGAACATCCAGTTACCGAAATGGTTACAGGCCTAGATCTTGTTCAGTGGCAGATCATGGTAGCCGAAGGCCGGCGACTGCCGCTGACTCAGGACCAGGTCGAAGAACAAATGAAGCTTAGAGGCCATGCAATCGAGGCTCGAATATATGCTGAGAATCCCGACAAAGGCTTTATTCCAGACTCTGGCAAGCTCTTACATGTCCGACTTCCTCCTGCCACTGAGGATGTCCGGATTGATACTGGCTTTGTCGAGGGCGATACAGTTTCCAGTCACTACGATCCTATGATTGCCAAATTGATTGTGAGAGGAGAAAATCGTGAGGATGCCGTCCGCAAACTTGCCGTGGCACTGGAGCAGTATGAAGTGGCTGGTCCCGTCACCAACATCGATTTCCTCAGACGGTGCTGTGTCTCCAAGGACTTTGCGGCAGGGAGGGTCGAGACTGGCTATATTCCGAAACATCACGACGAGTTGTTTCCCACGCGCACACCCACGCCAGAAGTACTGGTAGAGGCAGCAGTAGCCTCCTTCATCCACGCATCCAGAGCTGGGACTGGGGGGCAAGCCTCTACATCAACCAAGACAGACGAGGTTTCATGGTTAGCGCCACAGCGTAGCCTCCAACAAAGAACCTTCCACTTCCGGTCAGATGATGATGAGCCACAGCCAGGCACGTCGCCTGCAATTTATGCAGTCCAACTTCAACAAATATCACCAGGAAGATATCATGCCTCGTTCCAAGGTTCAACGTACGAGATCACATCAGCTTATGAAGCTGCTTCGAAAACATTAACAACTTATTTCCCTCATACCCGTCATACGAGCCGGGTTGTCATAACTGATACAATCGAGTCAGGGACATCTAGTATAGCACAGATACATTTGTTCACATCACAAGGGTCATATCGGCTGCAATCGTCCACTCCAGAATGGCTCGCGAAGGCATTAGGTACAACTGAAAAGGCTAATTCACTGGTGTCGCCCATGCCCTGCAAGATTTTGCGTGTTGATGTTAAGCCTGGGGACAAGGTGAAGAAAGACCAGACCCTACTTGTGATAGAAAGCATGAAGATGGAAACAGTGATACGAAGTCCTGGAGAAGGTCTGGTGGTGAAGCGTGTTGTGCATGGGGCAGGGGAAGTCGTGGGGACAGGAGTTGCACTCGTCGAGTTCGAGGAAGTCGAATGAAACAGTGTTTCATGAATCAAAATGCTAGCATTTCACGCTGTCTATATGTCATCAAGACTGTTGGAATATCTCTTTAGAGGGGTTCTCTGTAGTGGCAATGTGTGAGTACTGTGGTATCTGGTGGAGCATGGATCACCAAATGAATACAGTACACTTTGGTAATGCCCAGGCTTCCCAGATCTTGTGGAGGCAAGCTGCGGTCTGTAGTTGGCCCGTGGTAATAATGGCGACGGAGCTAAATGACCCCGACGTTCCAGCTCAGCTAGCGCCTAGAGGGAGGTTTAGCATGCTTTGTCAACCATGACTTGCAATAGTCCGAGCACTCGCAAGCCTGACAGCTGAATACTGAGCAGTTCAAATCCGAACTCTTAAAATTACTGTCGCATACTGCCACCACAGCTCTGACGACGAGAACACCTTTCGACATCCAAAGTCCTCTGGCAGAAGTTGAGGCAGACGTCCCCTCACATCACCTTCACGAAACTGCGTGTTCGTCTGCGCCCGCAACCCAACCAACCTCGAACAGTCCCCGGCCACAATCTGCGCTCGTAATCGCGTGCCCAACTCTCCATACATTGAGACAACCAATGCACAATTGATGCTACTGTCGTTCGATCAACCCTGCTGAGCGTATCGCTGGACCTCCCTCACATAACCATGCGAGCAGAGTCGCTCATAGGCGGCTACTCACTTTCGCTGCTCCTGACCTCAAGATTATCGCTGTGTTAGATGCGCTTCAAGCAATATGTCGAATTACCCGGATGGTCAGCCTTACTATCCCTCGAACACCTACGGAGGTCAATATCGGAACTCGTCCTACACGATTTCAAACAATGGCCAGCAAGGCCCCAATCGCAGATCCAGCTTTGATACTGGTGATGATACCTCCATGTTTGATCAGAGCCAACACCCGTCGCAAACATCACAGTATTACAACTATGGACAATCGCAGCAGTCGCAAGCGCAGCCCTACAGAGCTCCTTCCAACAGTGCTCAGTCAAACCTGCCATATCGAACCCCGTCGCAGCAACAACTAGGAGGATATCAGCATCATACCCAACCCAGCGCAGCCAGTCATGCTTCTTACAATCCTGCACAATACTCGACTCAGGCTTCATACAATGCCCAGCCCTATGGTAATCAGAGTGGGGCATATACCGCAGGAGGATATCAAGCAGGCTATCAGCCGTATGTCCCGGCAGCTTACTCGGATCAGCAGGTAAATCGCACTGCTTCCACGTACAATTACCATGCTTCTGGCCCACAACATGGCTACGATGTTGCTGCTGCTACTTCACAGAGGCCACATCTTCCAAATTCACCAGCCCAGTCCTATCCCTCAGATGCATTTCGTGGACACTCTGGGTATGTGTCCATGCCCTCACCTCCAGCGCCCGCACCCCCACCACATCAGGAAACTACCCGCCCACACTCTCATTCCTATAGTGGCGGCCACGATATATATGGGACTCAGTACGGCTATAGTGACCATCCCTCGAATCGTACGTCCGATGTCAACAGAAATCACTCTTCAGCCAGCCGTACGAGCAATGTGTCTTATCAGTACGCTAACCAATCCCAACTCACATCCGGTGAACTACCTAATCAGAACCCGGCGCATCACTCTGCACATACAGGAACAACCTTTGAACGACATCCACAGGGACGGACCTTGCCTGGCCTACCGTCGGAGTCAGAGTCAGACAACGACCATTATGGTCCATCTGCAACCGCCGCCACAGGTTACGAGGACCTAATGCATACCTTGGATGCTGCAATAGGCACTTCGTCACAACCGAGAACTTCTCACAATATCAACATTCAGAATGACCCTTTATTCACGCCAGCCTCGCCTCACTTAGCGCTATCTCCTGACGAGCGACCTACTCATAATGGCATCATGTCCACTGGAGAAACAAACATCAATTATCCGGCGTTTGCGAATGACAGCGACGCCGAGGCAGCAGCAGGCCTTGCGGCTATGCAAGCCGCAGACGAACAAGAAGCGGCAGAAGAAGCACGACGACATAGCAGTCACGTTCAATCTGTAAGTACGGATCCCCGCTCTTCAGATCTCGAGCGAAGCGACGATAGTGACTATGCGGGTTACGGCGATCTGAGCCTGGCTGGAGGAGGGTACGCTGCAACCATGCACTATGGCGATGAACCGTTTATGTCTGCTACAGGCGGAATGTATGGCCAAAATGACCGACTCAACCCCCGGATGACCTCGATGAGAAGCTCGGGTGTTTCAAGTGATGGCCGTATGTCCCAGGTAAGCGGCTACAGCTTGGATACCACACAACCGTTTCCTACGCTTCCACCAGAAATGGCCCGTGTTGATGCAGGTGGAACAGGAGGTTTGACAGAGCCAAGCTCTCACCCGAGGCGACTGAGCTACGAGGATGGCGACGAGGTTCGTCTCGACGCTGAGTCAGACATTGGAGAGCAGGACGCGATCCCAGATTTATTTTTCCATCCTGGCATGAGTCCAAACAGGCCTCTCCCGCCACCCCCATCGGCGTCAGACTCGGTACTGAGAAGCTCTCAACGTTTGTCCATACAAGCGCTGAACGTGCAGAGTAGATATTCTTCTTACGACCAGTTACCACGGCTGTATCCAACTGCACCAGATGCATACCATCATGACTCTCTGAGTCCCTCCATGGTTCCACGTTCGACGTCTCTAGCAAGCAACCGCAGCCAACCTCGAACCGAACAACCCATGCGCTCGAAGACTGATGCTGATAAAGCACGTCTCTTAAAGCAAAAACAAGGTGCGGGATTCTTGCACGATGGGTACGAGTCAATTACCCCGAAAACGGATCTGGGGACGCCGTTAGACCTGCCGACAATCCCAAAGAAGAAGCTGGATCCTGGCAAGATATCCGCAGAGGTCTTCAAGAAGTGCTCAGAGCCATGGGCGATGAGCTCGGTCTTTGCTTGGATCAAATCTTTGACTGATGAGGAAACTGATCTCAAGGAAAGTACCCTCAATGATGCCATCACGGCATTGTTCTTACACAAAGTTCCTACAATGAGTACGATAGATGCTGAGTCACTTGGCCAACAATTCGTCGAGGACATGTACAGTAATAAAGTGCTGGTCAAAGACGAGGAATGGGTGAAATATGCTCCTGGATTCATGTCAGGTGTGATGTATCAACTTACTGGTCTTGGTTGTTATTCCCTAAGGCTTCATGTGCCTCCCGAGGTTGCAACGGCAAGATGCTATTCGTTCCACTGCATGCGCACTGTGAAGAAGGCCGAACTAAATATACCCACTAGCCCTCCAGAGGACATCCCTTGGCCAACATATCACAACCTAACCAAAGAAGTGATGGAATCACGTGGCAAGAAAGAATTCGAGCGACAGTGCAATCTTCGTGAGATCATTTCTAAGGAAGATAGCTTCCTCTTCGGCTTGGACTTGCTCGGTAAGATGTATCGAGACCAGCTAGCGAAAGCCAATCCGCCTATAATTTCGTCGAAGAGGCTCCCTGGCTTCCTCAAAGACGTCTTCGGGCTTGTCGAAAAAGTCAAGAAGGTCAACGAGGAATTTTTAGCGCCTCAGCTCAAATACCGCGAAAAGGAACAAGGTCCATGGGTAGCCGGGTTCAGTGATATTTTCAGAGAATTCATTCGGCGTGCAAGACCCATCTATGTCGACTTCGCTGCCCGATATCCCAAAGCTGATCAAATGATTCGTGATGAGGAGAAGAGAAACCCAGCCTTTGCAACCTTTCTGGCAGAACGGCAAAGGCAAAATGCATCGAGACTAGGTTGGGACTCATACATGAAGTCTCCAATCACGAGGTTACAACGATATATTCTTGCCTTGGAAACTGTCATGAAACTTTCTACCCAACAAAACGACGAGAAAACGAATCTGGCCTTTGCGATCGACGAATTGAAAGCCACAGCGCACGACGCGGACGTTCGAGTTAATGAAGTCAATAAGCAGCTTGAATTAACAGCTCTCGAGAAGAAGATCAGGTTGCGAAAACACCCGGGCGATGAAGTTGATCTTGCGCTCAACCACCTTGGAAGATCAATCATCCTTCGTGGTGATCTACAGCGATTAGGAGGTAAGGGCATGTCGTGGGTACCAACTCATGCTATCCTCTTTGATCACTATCTCGTGCTCGCAAAGCCACTCCGAGATCCCCATGGAAATGAGGCCTATGATGCGTCTAAACCCCCAATCCCTATGGGATTAATCCAATTGGAGTCATCGAACGATCCGGCCATGATGAAGTCTTCGATGCGTGGAGTGACGGCAGTTTCCAGTGGTGCCGCTGGACGAGCCGCGCCATCGCCTGATCCACGTCTGGCAAGGACGACATCTGGACAAACTTCTGGAGCTCCGCTAGTTCACACAGCAACTGGTCTGTCAACCGGGTCCGGCGGTACAGGCTCGATGACGGGTGTTTCTATGGCGGACCAAGACTCGAAAGAAGATAGAATTCTTTATCCATTCCGTGTCAAGCACCTTGGCAGGACGGAAGTCTATACCCTATATGCGCTGTCAGCAGACAAACGGCAGGAATGGTGTGAGGCCATTATCAGTGCCAAAACACAACATGCCGAAGCACTATATACACAAAATGCAGAACCGTTTAAACTGAGAGTTCTTGCCGACACTGCATTTGGCACGGAATACTCGGCTTCCACGCACCGGCGGACTGTCATCAACGGTACACCGCTTGATCGTGCTGTCAGAGAGGTCGAGAAGCGATATGCGGGACACGGTCGACCAGCGCCGATTTGTCGAACTGCGGTCAATTGTGCTACCGTGTTCTATCAACCTCAAGGTAAAATCATGTGTGCCATCGGAACTGACAGTGGCGTTTACATCTCCGAGTACCAAAATCCGCGGGGCTGGATACGAGTAAGTACCATGCTTCTTCGCCGAAGGAATTAAAGCTAATGTTCTTTAGTCCATCCAGATGAATAGAGTCACTCAAGTGGCAGTGCTCGAAGAGTTTAATCTCTTAATCTTGCTGTCAGATAAACAACTCATCGCTTACCATCTGGACGTTGTTTGTCCTCCAAACGGGCCCTCAGTTCCACAGGCTGACGCTTCCGTGCGCAAAGCACCTCAGAAGTTATCTGGATCTAAGGACGTCGGCTTCTTCCTTGCAGGCAAACAGAAAGATCGAGTATTGGTACTCTACCAGAAACGTGATGGTATCAATTCCATCTTCAAGGTTTTGGAGCCTGTGCTGCAAAAGAGTGCCACTTCCAAGAGTCGTTGGCTTGGAAGCAATAGAGGGCGAGGCCAGACAGAGTTCTTCCGGGAGTACGACGAGTTCTACATTCCAGCAGAAACTTATGGACTGCACATGTTTCATTCAAGTTTGGCAGTGGCGACGAAGAAGGGTATGGAGGTGCTCACACTTGACAGAAAGATCACTTGGGGCGTACCCAACCTCGAAAGCGATTCTCAGGAGACGAGGTCACACTTGGCCCTCATCAGAGAGCGATTGAAGGACTTACGACCACTTGGCATGTTCCGTTTGAGCGATGCTGAGTTTTTGGTTGCGTTTACAGAGTGTGCAGTCTATGTCAACAAGTTGGGCGATATCTCGAGAAGTGTAACGATGGAGTTCGTTGGCAGAGCAAACAACGCGTGCCTCTACTATCCATACTTGATACTGTTCAACGACGATTTCGTGGAGATTCGTGATGCACAAAATGGACGGATGAAACAGGTCATTGCTGGAAGAGATATACATATGCTGGATGACGGTGGTAATGCTACCCCTGGCTCCGGATCGACGGGAGCAAGTCTGGGCGGAGGAGCCAACGGCTTGGGTGTGCAGGGTTACAATCAGGCTCCAAAGACTGTGAAGTTGAGTATGCAACACCCTGAGTACGAGAAGAGTTATATCGTGGTTGAATTGCTTCTAGCGGAGCAGCGGTAACTGATGCAACGTCGATCGGGCTGAAATTGTACCTTGTGCAAGGCCTGAAGTTCTTTTGCGCAGGCGTTCCTGTGTTGTCAGGTGCGGGAATATAATGGCATGGACAAACGTTGTGATTGTGTTGTGAATATAGGAAATCTATGCTAGACCTATTTACGAGGATGTGGGAGTGCCCGGCGCACTGAATAATGGCATATAACGATTGCATAGCCAGCTCCCTTGGCCTTTGATGCTTGTTCATATGTATCACAGATACTTGTGAGCCCTGTAGACAATTGTGCTTCGTGGTGTATTAATGATACACCTCTCCAATACGCAGTGTATCTTAGTTCCGCCAAGCCATCCCATCTCGATTCAGCCTCGCGGACCAAGGGCTTTGTCGACAGCCATGATCCTCTTCGGAATGTTTTGAGCACATTGATTTATGCTCTCCAACAGTGATTGCGCAGCTCATGAGTCTGTGTTTCGCGTCGCCGCCCTGTACTTCGCAGTGGCCGTCACCCTTGACTGGATGACATGGGCACTTCCCTTACATAAGTCAACATGTTGAGCTCGCTCGTTCAACGGGCACAGTCCATCATAGACCAGACACCACTAGCCAGCAGTAATGACAAGCATCCATCCAAAGCCGCACTCTTCCGCGAACAATTTCGTCTTCCAGAATCACAGCACCCTGTAGCAGAAATCAGCTCCGAACTCGTGATACCCCTGCAATACGCTCCGCACGCTGACCCTCCAGTGTCCGGCGAGAAGAGTCAGGATGCCGGTACCAGATATGTGGGAGAACTACACTTGAGCGAATCATTCCTTTGCTTCTCGACCCTGCGAACGAGTTTCCTACCCTCTGCGAGCCATGGATCTTCAACAAGCTACACTGTTCAGACAGGCGGTGCTGGGCCAGGCGGCCATGGCTTTACCATACCACTGTGCAGTATACGGCGAGTAGAAAGATTGAATAGCCAGCCACATGTCTTCCATTTGGCCTTGACTGTCTGGGACAAATACGCTCAGCAGGCACCTTCACCACTCTCCGAGAAACCTGCCGCAGGACTACCCGTACGAAAACTGATACTAAATTTGGGGGGCAGCAGACCGTCTGCAGAGCGATTCTGCGATCATCTGAAAAAGTGTCTCAGAGAGAGTATGAAAGAGCTTGACAGCCTACGCGCTACCACCGCCGAATGTTACTCTGAATACCTTATGAATCCACAGGTGCTGCAGAGCAAAGTGACGAAAGACTCGACAAAGGAATTACCTGCTCTTCCCGACGTTGGGCTAGGTGTTATATTCAGATATCCTGGTGATGCCCGGAAACTGAGAGATAGAAGCAAGATCCGGTTATGGATTGACTATATGCGAGAAAATGGTAGAAATGCTACACTGGTCAGACAGCCCACATTTCACAAGCTTATTCGTGTCGGTCTGCCGAACAGGCTACGAGGTGAGATCTGGGAGCTTAGTTCTGGCGCCTTCTACACACGACTACGCAACCCCAAGCTGTATCAGAAAACCCTGGAAAAATTTGTAGGAAAGGAATCGTTGGCAATTGATGAGATAGAGAAAGACCTGAATCGGAGTCTACCCGAATATGCAGGCTACCAGGACGAACGAGGCATCGGTAGACTGCGACGGGTGCTTACTGCGTACAGCTGGACGAATGAGGAAGTAGGCTATTGTCAGGCCATGAACATCGTTGTGGCTGCTATACTCATATACACTTCTGAGGCTCAAGCTTTCTTCTTGCTCTCAGCTCTCTGCGATCGAATGATTCCTGGGTACTACTCGAAAGACATGTACGGCACACTCCTGGACCAGAAAGTGTTCGAAAGTTTAGTTGAGAAAACGATGCCTGTCCTCTGGGAACATCTTGTCAAGTCGGATGTGAATCTCTCGGTGGTCTCGCTCCCCTGGTTTCTGTCCTTGTACATCAATTCCATGCCACTGGTTTTTGCTTTCCGCGTTCTCGATGTCTTCTTCCTGGAAGGTCCGAAGGTACTGTTTCAAATAGGGTTGGCCATCCTTCGAATCAACGGCGAGGAATTGTTGGATATGGGCGACGACGGCTCTTTTATTTCTATACTTAAGAACTACTTTTCTCGATTAGACGACTCAGCGCATCCAACTTCTCAAAATGAAAAATTGAGAAGCATCACCAAATTCCAGGAACTCATGGTTACAGCCTTCAAAGAATTTGGTGCCATTACACATTCAACCGTTACCGAGTTAAGAGAAAAGCATATTGATAATGTCAAAGAGGGTTTAGCCACTTTTGCAAAAAGGACATCCCTGCGAAATCTGGGTCCAGAAAGCAAGAAATTGAGCACAGAAGATCTAAGTACTTTGTATGACAGATTCTTCAGCATTCTACGGCAAAGGCAAGATCGCGCAAAAGTGAAGGAACAAGAGCGTAAGAAGCTTGAAATGCAAAGGACGAGACCTAATTTGATGTCTCGACTTTCACATAATGCTTCGGATGCGCCATTAAGTGGCGACACACAACTACAAACTATGGACTACGATGCCTTCCGAGAGTTCTTGGCTAGCACAGCTAAATGGGCCATGACGGACTCACCGACAGCGTCAGGACCTGGTAAAGAGAATTCAAGTAATGGTGTGAGAGCTCGAAGCAAGTCCATAATGAGTGCTTGGGGTCTTGGTCCGGAGCCTGCTGATCATGATTTCATGCAGAGGTTGTATGGAAAATGGGATGAATCAAAGCAAGGTGCTCTGACATTGCAGAACATCGTGAATGGTTTAGCAAGACTCAAAGGTACAACAGACATCATGAATTCAATGAGCTTATTTTTCGATCTCTTTGATGACGATAGCAATGGCAAAGTCGACCGAGAAGGTATTCTGCGCATGTCAGAATCCCTCCTTTTCCTCTCAAGAAGAGGTTTCGACGGTGCAATCATCGAGACAGAAACCTCGACCGGCATGTCTTCACCATTGCCACCAGCCGACCAAATACTCGGCCTCAACACAATTAAAATGAGTATCAATGAAAGGTTTCTCAGCAGTGTCAGCGCTTTCATACGTCGGTGCTTTGAATATGCAGACCCTGACAAACCCGATGATGACTCGACTCCAGACCTCACAACAAAGCTCGACGGATTAGGTGTAAGCACTGCGGATGACACTGAAGATCTACTTGACCTAGTTGCGACATCCTCACACTCTAAATCAGTGGCATCGCCAACCCCAACCGACGTAGACCCTCTCACGGTAACCAAATCCACACGAGCCGACTCGGCGTCCCTTCTCTCAACACCAGAGCCGGAACGACGCAACTCGACAAGAGCCACATCCCACAATCTAGCTCTTGATCCCAACAAGCCACTACATATCACACTCCCAACCTTCCGCATGGTCATCCTCGCCGACGAACTCCTAGAACAATTCTTCGAAACCTTCTTCCCACAATCCTTCCGTCTCGCCACGTCAACCAACAACTCACAATCAGGCCTATCATCACCCACAAGCGCCACATTATCCGGCAACCTCACCACCTTCGCAAACATAGGCCAACCAGTCCGCAACCTCGTCTCCAATGTCAACGCTAGAAAAGACACAGTCCCCGACGTCGGTTTAGCAGGAGGCGTTGTCGAACCCGGCTCCCGCGGCATCCGAGGCGTCTTAGACAACATCGTTACCGATGGCATGCGCATGGCGGCCGAAATGCGCAAACGTATGGACGAAGCACAGAAGGAATTCGAGCGACAGGCACGCGAGAACCAGAACCAAGGTCGGGTACGCACGGGCCTCGGTGCTGCTGACGACGAAGACGATGATGACGAAGATGGTGACGACGAGCTACACGCGCGAAGAGGCGACCGTGATCTACTCGAGGGCGCGGAAGCAAGTAGTATTCGAACGAGTAAGAGTGAAGGTAGTTTAAGTATGCAGAGTACACGGAGTGGCAGTGTTGGTGGGAGTCTTAAGGGAAAGGAAGTTATTAGGAATTCGAGTATTGCTGGTGTTAGTTTGATGGATGAGCCGGCTGAAATTGGTATTAAATAGCTAGATAACCCACAACGTAGTGGAAAAGAGATTCGATATAAACCAACGCTGGATACGATGCTGCTGACCGACTGATTGATAGCGAGTGGAATATGATCGGCGTCAATAAGTTACTACCAACACTAATATCAATCTTCCACAATGACTACACTGCAGACTTGAAATAAATCGGAACAAGGACCCAGTCGAAATCGACGTACTTATGCAAATACTGTAGCTAAACAAGTGCCTTGGAAGCACATCGGGACGGTACGTAGATACCATAAGCAGGTTCTTGTAACAGCACTACGGTCAGTACCTACATGTATCTTAGGTCAAGCCATATCGCGATGGACGGTGTACCGTACAGTAACCTTTGTTGAACATAGTGGGTTATGGTTGATAAGATACGTAGGTATTTGAAAGCCGGCATCCTTGTGTATAATACGTAGGGTATCTACCTACACGTAGGTAGGCAGGCAGGCAGGCAAGCAAGCAAGCAGACCTACCTGTCTAACCCACCTCCATCCACTCTCTCAAAACTTGGATCCAAACTGCCGATAGTGAGATATATGAGGAGGCTGTAATATAAATGAGGTCCACATATGTAAAGGTGAGTTGGAAGAATTTCGTGCTGACTACAAGCTGTCTTTCCATCAACCCAGAGTTTCGATATATTCGTAAAGCAAAGTCGAGCCTCTTGATGTCGTCAGCATTCAATTCCTGATTTGCTCAATACTATTCTGGTGGTCTCAGTTCTTGCAAGCACACGAGTCCAAACTAAGAGGTCAGCCGTCCACGACTTCCACTGTAAACATCCTCAGCCGGCCAGGCTCAAACACTGAACAAGCTATTTCTTCCTATGTACACCTGATGAAATGGCGTCGTATTTAAGTAGCCTTCCATCAATCAAGGAGTTCTTCCCACCGACACCACAAGCATGGCAGCTCGTACAGACTATTTTCCAAGCTTTCCCATTGGTGAGTGTCCAAGCCCTTTCAAGCAGGGGTTACAAGCAGGTACAATATCAAAACCAACCATATAGTTGATGGACAAAAGCAGCCTGGTATTGGAAATCCTAGAGAAGATCGTTATCTTCATCATTTTGCTAACCATCCTCGTTCTACAGTTCACCATCCTCCAATGGACACCACTCTCCAAACTACAATCCATGGGTCGAACCTCGTCCACCTCAACCACCATCTACAACCTCCCCGGCCGCTACGCCTGGTCAATTGCTGAACTAGTCGGCCCCCTCAACCTAATCTACATCCTCTACACCCTCCCACCTCACCTCCATCCTCTCTCAACCACAACCACAACGAGCCTCTTAGGCACAGGTCTTCCGCTTACCCACGAAGTCCTCGGCCTCCTCTACATAATCCACTACATCAACCGCGCCATCATAACGCCTCTCTTCTCCGCCCCCTCCATGTCCCCAATCCACCTCCGCGTCGCCATCGCCATGTCAATATTCCAATACCTAAACTCCACCTCCCTAGCCGGCTGGCTCTGCTACAACGCTCAATACCAGCACCAACACCAACAAATAACCTCCCTCTCACCTCCCTCCTCCAACAATTCAGCAATAATCGCCCCCCTCTCAATCCTCGGCCTACTCCTCTTCACAACAGGCCTAACAACAAACATCCTCGCCGAACAAACCCTCTTCACCCTCCGCCGGGCCGCAGCAGCCCGCAAATCCCGCTCCGAAGGCAAACCCACAATCTCCTACCAAAAAGTCTACGTCGTGCCCCCTGCAACCGGTCTGTTCAAGTACATCCTCTTCCCGCACTACACGGCCGAATGGCTTGAGTGGACCGGCTATTGGATTTTGGGAGGGGCATGGGGACTGGGGTGGGCGTGGAGCGATAGTGCGGCGATGATGTTTTTGGTTAATGAGGTTGTTAGTATGACGCCTAGGGCTGTGGAGGGGGTGAAGTGGTATAGGGACCGGTTTGGGGCGAGAAGTGTGGCGGGGAGGAGGGGGGTGCTGCCGGGGCTGCTGTGAGGAGTGGGTATGTATGTGTACAGTATGGAAGTGTGTGTAAAAGGGGAACGTGGAACATGGGCCCGGGAGTTGAGATGATGGTTGTGGTAATGAACCCAGTCTGAGCCGATCTGGTCTGGTCTAGAAGCTGTGAGAACGTCGGCTGGTATCTACTTGCTTGCTTGCTTGCTTGCTTGCATACGGGTTGACTCAACGTGTCTAGTCCCTCAGCCTGTCTAGATTGCATCACTCCTTCGCTCTGAACTACTATTACCTACCTACGTACGGATTTATGTTTCCACCGATCAATAATCTATGTTCGAACCTTGACGGCATGAAATAGCTCGCCTCTGCTCTATGAACACATCGAAACTCTGAGTCAACGATAAAATCCTTTCAACTCAATCTACTGTACTCGTACAGTTCTTTTTCTACTCAAAGTACGCGTTAGGCGAGCCTCATTCTACACTCGATGTTACAGCCTGCTCACACACACAGTATCCTACTATCAGCAGTCTGGAATCAGGTTTAAAGACATGAAGAAGAGCCAATACATAGGAATTTAGTGCTGTAGTCTTATCTGGTAAACATTCCAGTTCGTTGCCGCGTAGGATGGTGATAATGCTACTTGCGAGAACAGCAGTTGTTTTCAGCTGGGATGAATCGGGTAAGAATCAGAAGTAGGAGCACAGGTGTAGCAAATGGAGACCAACTCATGAGGTATGCTGTACAATGTATGCCTTTGCATGGTTTGACTGGATGTTGTTTGCTGGTCTCTCGAATCACATAGCATTACACTGCATAGCGTGGCCGACAATGTTACTGTACATCATACCGAAATGGATTCTGGATCTACACAAGTCCTGCCTCTAATGAATCCGATTTCGATCACTTGGAAACAACCTGACCACGACTCATGCATTTTTTTTAACCACACACCGATTGATCCCCTCTTTAACCAGGTGGCAGAGTGCTAGCATCCACAAGATCCTCCGCGTCCTTCTCAATTTCCTCATTCGGTCCATAGAGAGGTGATCTAGGCAAAGCCATCAATCCGGTTCGAGTCGACTCGAGGATACCAAACGGAGCAATGAGCTTCATGAACGAGTCGATACGTGTTGGTTTCGCGGACCTGTAGAGATACAGCCAGGTTAGCAAAATGATTTCAATCCGGGATTCTTCAGTCAGACTTACACTTCCACGATGCAGTTGTTCGTGCTGATGTCCAGTACTTTCCCTCCAAACTGATGTGTCAAATGTGTGATCGCTTCGAGATGTTCGTGCTTGTGTCGTAGGGCCTGACTAGCAGCCAGACGGTTAGGGTGGTAACTATCCGTCGCGCCTAGCATCTGTCTCGCCTTCTCTAGCATGCCTGGTCGTTCTTGATCAGCACCATATCCGGCCTCGAGCTCTTGTAATCGCTGGTCCCCGTCCGCCAGACTTCCTCCCATTCCTTCAGAGCCCTCGGGTTGTGTGATTTCACGGTGATGTTCCATGATTTCCTCAAAGACCTCAGGGCCCAAAATCGAGACCTTCGCGAGGAGTAGCTCGCGTTGTACGAGTGCGGCGTCGGTGTAATCGAGCACGGCCCATACCGGCACAAGATCCTCGAGTTGGCGACGCGCCTGTTCAACGACACCGTCCAGACCCTGAAGCACGATTGTCATGCGAGAAAGATCTTCGACTTCGGTGTTGCAGACTACCAAGCTGTCGATGTTGAAGCCTCGTGCGGCCAAAATACCGGAGATTCGCGAGAGGACACCGGGCTCGTTCTGCACGAGACAGTTGAGGACATGTTTCTTTGATGGTGCTTGCGAGACAGCGGGTGTTTCGTACAAGATGCTTGAGACTGCGGCGGCAGCACCGTAGGAGCCAGACGCGGAGGTTTCTACTACAGGGAGAGGGAGGGGAGATCTTCGATGGAGAGCCTTGTAAGCCAGTGCCGAAGTTGAGTTTGTGCTTTTGGATCGAATTTGTGCTCGGACATCACTTGTTATTCGGTGTGAGAATCGTGTGTTTTGAGTTGCGCGTTGCAGCAGGAGAGCTGCTGTGCGCTGAGAGGCTGCCATGCGGCAAGGTGAAAAGTATTATGATGCTTCCAACAAACGTCAGCAGGAGTCTTGTACAGAATTTGAGTGACCACGAGACAAGTTTAAGGTGTTGTTGTGCTGGTACAGAAAGAGTACTTGAGTTCGCGTGCCAAAAAGTTTTGGACTCACAATTCACAAGCTGCGGCAGGGATTTGTTCTGGCCGAAGCTCGGAGGAATTAAATATTCGGTGGTTTTTATTGGAGATACCGATTGGGGCGTGAACAGTTGGAGGAGCTCCTTGACAAGCAGATTGCAACCACATTACAGCTTGTTTACTACCGATGAACGAAGTTGTGCGACAATATTTATTTCTGAATGAGCTATAGATCGATCGCCATGTGAAATGGCAAATCGTTATATGGTGTGACAACCACAAATCCCAGGATATTGGTAGTCTTTGCTCACATCACCACTGCAACGTGGTCATCCATATATTTCTGGATATCTCCCAAGAAGCAAGAAGCAATGATCGAGATGCTACCAAAACCAATCGATACAAGGTAGACATACTTGTAGCTTTCAGCATACGCCATCTGTCCTGCTAGAACGACCATATTGTATGCTGTCTCATTTCCAGCAATTCCGGGGATGAATTTGAGGTCCTGGAGTAGCGACGCTCCAGTCAACGTGATCGCCTCCACGATATATGATTTGTTTGTGATGCCCAACTCGACCATAGTGCCGCCAATATATTTGATGGCATTTGGTGTAAAGTAGCTGACGAACACGTTGTAGTATGTGGTGTAGCCTATACATCCACCGATCACACGAATCGACAAGGTGAGTGCTGCTACAGTCGCGATGATGTCGTCGGGGCAGATAATGGTGGTAATGATAGAGGCAGGCACGACAATGCCTCCAATTCCTAGACC
>Ga0115842_100154_pt1 | contig 24378 bp, 27 predicted proteins | sample InSIn2SAF170_2_FD_83856 | JGI IMG/M metagenome (GOLD analysis project Ga0115842, IMG submission 83856)
ATAGACCCTCGGCGAGGGCCATTTACCATCATCAGGGATTGGAGGCCGACTTCTTTCCTCAATGAAGCGATTTACAGTAGTGATGGTCATCGTGAAACGCGACACATTCGGGCGTGCGTCAATGTGTACAGGCCTTCACATCTGCGATTGCACAAGGTGGTCAACAGCGAAGTACGTATTTTTCGACCATAGAATGCAGGAGGGCAGAGTTCAAGTTGTGCATTTTCGAGAAATGAACTCAATATGGTACACGGACAGACAGAAATTCATTGGCCATTTCGTCCTGTTTACGATCTGCAAAGTACAAACGCTAATTATGCAAGATACATTTTACAGCGGAGCTTCATGAAATCGATGAACATGCTCAGATGAAGAGTGGTAAAACAATCATGCATAACATACCTATCCATAGTTTGTACGGCGTAGAGGCAGATGGGCTACTCGGGTTACACTTGGTACTCACACAACTTCGCACAAGCTGTGGATGTAGAACACTAAGATTGAATTTTGTCTTTCCAACAGCTAAATACTCGGCAATCATTTCAGGCTTTCCAAGTTAAACTGGACTATATAGGATCTTTCAAGTTCTCAGTTGCTGCATATGTTAGCTCGAACGGCAGGTAATTATGCTTTCCAATACCTTCCAGATGAAAGAGCGCATTTGACTGGTAGTTTTTGAACATCTGTGCAACAAGCTCTGTATTCATGTTGGCCAGGTTGACCTCTTGAAGACTCTTGTTCATGACCATCACAGCTTCGTTCAATTTCTCCTGAACAGCATGTTAACTACCAGAATTGAAAGAGGACAAACAGTGCCTACAATGTTGGTGATGATTCGAGAAAGTAGCAGAGCTTGCTGCTGCTCATGTGGGCTTTCCTGACATGATATCAGTCACGAGATTAAAATCACCCAGTAGACGACCTACCATTCTTGAAGTGGCACTGTATTTTATCACTCCTGTAGCTGCAGGAGGGGTTAATGGAAGAAGTACTACAAAAGGACCAAAAAGCCGGACTCCGGTCACATACACTAGCGGTCGATCAGCCGCCTCCATTCTGTGCTTTGCGTGAAACACAAGCCTTCAGTGCAGCTGCGCTTGCTGGATGCTCACAACGCACACATTTACCGCGTTCTCTAACGTTTGCTTGGACAACTGAATGCCAGCAAAACACGACTAATAAGTTTGTCCTTGCATGATTCAGTAACTACTTAGCATGCCTCCGACTCCTCAACCTGAAAAGGATGATGCACATCAGCAGCTCCTTGATCAGATGGACATTTATTACCTGAAGAAGCCGTTTCGCAATGCCAATTGGCGACCTTCTCCACGTCGAAACAAGAACATCAAGCAGATAGTGTCGGAGGCGCAACGCAGGGAAGCATCGGTAATTGCGAGTCAAAACAACTCAGGCGCATCTACACCTCAACCACCAGCCACTGATGGCTCTACCACACCACAGTCGAACATGACACAAGCTGCTCAGAGCCTATCGACACTCGTCCTTGAGCGTAATCTGCAAAAGGCATTGAATGTCACCAATTCACCGAATGTCGGATCCGTTCTTGGCCCTGCAGTAACATATACCAACATAGAAAGCGCTCCAAGCTTCCGCGCTGCGAAAAAACACTATTGCGACATCACCGGTCTGCCTGCACGCTACACTGATCCTAAGACTAAATTACGCTATCACAATCAAGAAATTTTCGGTGTGGTAAGAACATTACCGCCTGGCGGACCCGATCAATATTTGGCTGCAAGAGGTGCAAACGTGATACTCAAGTGAGCAGGGCAAGTCGGATTTGTAATAGAAAACATACCACCGAACATCATTTACCTACGAGAGACCAGCGATATGCTGGTATGTTGGACCATCAAAGTCAAGCTCATCCTACACACCTACTATGTTTCCATAGCAGGATCAAGGAAGCGCTCCGGCTTAATCGCGATCCTTATGCGTTGTTCTTCGCCAGGTCAACAATTACCGAAACGCCATCAAAAGGTAGGATCAGTTGCTGTGCTTGAGCACAGCTGTTGCAGCGAGGTGAAACGATGTATCATTGATTATGAAGAGTCGAGTTGAAACACATCGTCATACCATCCAGTGTGTGAGATGTGAGCAAGACACACAGCTCAAGAGTCGAATCGTTCTGCTAGCATAGTTGCAGCACTATTCTCATGTTATGGTGAATTGCAAAGTCAGATGTTCGTATTAATCGTTGCGATATTGTTTTTAGCCGGCAAGGAAGAAGCTTTGAATTGTGGAGACGCACTGCCAAGAAAGTTTAATTTATCTGACCTGAGAAAGCAATGAGGATCAGATATCTGGCAACCATTACGAACCCTGTCTTGGTACTCTGTGCAACCCTCCGGACACATTCAGACGCGTATGGTCACCGCATCAAAGAGATTTTCAACGTGTCAAAGGTGTATGAATGATCTTCCTGCTAGAGCAGACGCAATTACTCCGCGAGTATGAGAATTACTTCTGAACGAACACAATTCAATACTTGTTTGAATCACACAAATACATGCTCTCATCGGCCTGGCATCGCGTGGGTATAAACCACAATGACCTGGTTGAGACGTGCTCGATGTTCCCTCGTAATACATTGAGATCGAACAGAGAGTGCAAGTTCACTCTAGAGCGCACTTTCAGTGGCCATGAGTCTAGGAGCTCAAAGGTCCATAGTCTTATCAAAGCTTGATTGCGGAGAACACAGAACAATGACAACCTCTTTCGGTTATGAGTTTCTTCAGCACGTCGAGCTTCTGTCTTCTTTGGTCTTAAGGTTTGAGTTCAGCACTCTTATCGATGCTTTTCGCAAAACTTGTTTTTCGGTTTTCACGATGTAAGGACTTACTGTACTATTCAGCCGCTGGCAAGTCGATTAATTTCAGCTAAACTGACCTAAATGCGTGGCTGCTACGCTGCTTGATTGTCATACATGCTTGAGCTCCGTGGTATTGAATGATGTATCGCGATTTCCATGCTCCAACTTGGAAGGCAAGTGTGAGGACGACTCAGTAACAGAGATGTTTTACACTGAAGGACAACCCTATTTGAAGTAAGTCGAATGATCCGAATGATGTGAGGACACTGTCTGTAGAGCCTGCTCATAGCTTCCTATCCCAAACCCGCGAGCCTAAAATATACTACTACTGTACTCCTTAACAAGATCAGTAACAGCGAGTACCAGACTCATCAGCACCTAGCTCAACTCAACTTCATCAGTTTGCAGTGCATCTCAATCAATATGTCGAACAACATTGATACGAACGCACACAAGAACATCACAATGATGATGCCGAAAAATATGCTTTGCTTGGTTGTGAAGATAAGATGAGCTGTCTTTTGTATACAAGCACCGTCAGGACTAAGAGCTCACAACATCTTCATCCACGATCGATCATTCAAGAGCAGAGGATCATCAGGGGTAATCCATTGCCAGACGGCATCACCCGCGGCAAGCCCAATGAGCTCATTCCAACCCGCATGACATCATAAGCAACACACACACCTTGTGCAATAAAAATCCACAACATCCCACCTTGATCCTCACGCGACATAATATACAATTACACCGCTTTCCAACGAAACAAAACTACATTCCTATAACTCCAACACACAAATATACCCTCAAACAACAACAAATCATGTCCTCCTCAAACGTAGGCAACGCCCAAGTTTACGAAGCCGGCGACCAACGCAACCCCCCCGACTCCGAAAAGACCCCCCAAAACCCCAACAAGCCCTACGAAAAAGGCGAGGAAAACTCCCACAAAGGAGAAGACGCCAGTAAGCTCCCCCTCCCCTCCACACCAATTCCAACACATAAACTAAAAACCCATTTACAGAAGATGAACGCTCAATCGCCAACCGTCTCGCGGCCGCCAAGCCCCAAAACGACACGCAGTCGTCCGGTAAAGGAAACGCGGAATCCGAGGCTGCGAAAATAGATCCTACGCTGCCGGCTAAGATGCATGGGAATGAGCCGTCCAAGGGCGCGAAGATTGATGCTGATATTCAGGCGGATGAGGAGGCTGAGTTAGCGAAGAAGGATGCTGCGAAGAAGCAGTCGGCTGCTGCTAAGAAGTAAGAAACAAGGAGGTGCTGTACTTGGGATTGGAATGGGATGTTATCTCTGTGTTTAAGAGCTTAAAAACGAATGAGGGGGTGTGGAGGCAGGATGTTGTGGTCCATGAGATGAACGATATCTTACATTCCACCACTTTACGCAGCGGTTTTAGGTTGAGGCTCAGGTTGACTGCTAGACGTGGCGCAAAGAACGTGCATCTGCGTGTCCAAGTTCTAGATTGTGTCTTCATGCAGGAAGCCCCGTTCAAACACAAATAACATTTCAACTCCAACCGCAATTCTTATAAAATCGTGCGACCTTGATCGCACTGCTTGCTTGAACCATGTCGATAGTTTCTCTTCAATCACTACCATGCTTCAGCTAGTCTATCAGTTCTCAAACCGTGCCTTATCTCCCCAACCCCAACTCAACAACTCCATCTCTCGTCCTCGAGATCTTGTCTGCAGTCTCAAACATACCCCTCTGCACCTCGCCAAACACAAATCTAAGTTGTCCCATCTGTCGATCTCGTTCTTCTTCCCTTCGTTCCGCGGCTTCCACGGCTCTGTTTTGCGCATTGCCGTAGTTCAGTCGTTCCATGACTTCGCGCTCTTTGTACATAACTTTGTCTTCTAGTCCTTCGATGAAATCCTCGATTTCTGACAGGAGTTCTTTTTGTCGGTTGTTGATTCTTTGGAAGTTTTCTGTGCGTGAGTCAAAGAGGGAGATTAGCGATTTTGGTTCGGCTGAATCTAGGGCTTCTGCGTCGTCGTTGACTAGCTGGACGGACTGGTTGCCGAGGTTGGAGGCTGATCTTGTGTCTCGTAGTGTGTGCGGTTGGTTCCACCATCCGCTCAGTCCTGTTCCCGATGTTCCATTCAGTGTGCTTGCACCGAGCGCTGACGTACCACCCACCCTAGAATCATTCACCTCGACTGTATTGCCTACGACTTGGTATTGCCGCGGCACCTTCAGTCTATCCACACTTCGGAACACACACTTGACCTCGCCTTCGTCATTCCGCAGCTCCCTGTTCCGAAACGAAACTATCGCTTCCGCGTCGTTCTCCAGCCCATTTTCTAGTTCATCAAATTTGGTGGAGACGTAATCAATCGAGGGCGCGAGTTGACCTCCAGCTTGTACTACGGAGGGAAGGAGTGTGGAAAGAGCTTCGCAATCTTTTTGAGCGTTTAGTATGGCGGTATCGAGGGAGGTTATCTCGGACTGCAAGCCTTGTTGGAGGTGGTCATATTTCGTGGTCGGGCGGAGGTGCGCAAGATCGATCTGAGGTGTTGAGGTACTGGTTGTAAGAGACGATTGCTGTTGAGGGTTTGAGGATGTGGTTGTTGTATTGAACAAAGAGGACGTAGGTTTGGGTTGAGAAGATGACGCTGCGCCAAAGAGGGAAGTAGATTGTGGTTGGGAAGAGGATGGAGCTGCGCCAAATAGAGATGTTGTGCCTGTTGGTTGTGTTGATGTTTGCTGACCTAAAGTCTGGCCACTAAAGGCAGTTAGTGGTCATGGATCATGGATACTATGGTTCAACGGATCGCGCTTACAATAGTGAGGTAGTGCCTGAAGGTGCTGTATTTGTGGTTGTGTTCGAATTGCTATTACCGAAGAGGTTTAATGGTGCCGGTTTGTTGGTGGATGATCCGAACATCTCGTCGAAGCATGTAGACAGGATTGTCGTTACGGATACAGAAGGAGTACTTTTGTTTGATTTGGACCAATATAGATTGTAGGCTCGGAACAGTAAATATTGCGGAACGCGTTGTAGGTGGAGATATGAGATCGCGACGAGGCTCCGCCGTAGCCTTGTTTATCTTCACTTTGCATTGTCCTTCTATGCTTTGAATATATGTTCCGTTCACTGTTGCTACAGCACTTAGGTTCGTCGCCTCAGCTCGATGATCACGGAGGACTGTGCATAATGTTTACGAACTCGCACATGATCCTATTGTCAAAATTGTTAAGGATCCAAGAAAATGGGTGATAGAAATCAGCCGGGCATGAGCGGAAATAACCTCAAATTGCTCGCTTGTGCAAGTGTATTATATGCAGACTCGAAAGCGTTGAAGCAGAGGGACGATCAGAACTACTTTAAAAGTGCTGAATGGTCTCCGGATGGGACATGTATTATCTCCAACTCTGCAGACAATCACATCAGAACATTTATCATGTATGCTCGGCCTATATTGCTTCCATCGCATCGCTGAATCTTTTCTAGTCCACCGGATCTCCTTGACACTCGAGATGACCCCATCCAGCTCCAGCCATACTCTACAATCCCATCATTTGAGCCCGTCAATGCTCTAGCATGCCACCCAAGCTACGATCTGCAGGATACCTCCACCACATTGATCCTTTCGACTGCAAGCGAGCATCCAATTCGTCTCAGCTCCGCTCTTACTGGTGATCGTGTTGCTTCTTATCCATTGATCAGTGCTACTACAGAAGCATATATCAAGCCCCAATCAATTCTTTTTACTTCGAATGGCAGCCAGTTTCTCGCTGGTGCTAATAGCATGATTTCAATGTTTGATCTCACCCGACCTGGTGAAGAACCTTTCTCATCCTTCAAGACAGGGCCAAAGAACAGTAAGAGTGCATGGCCGAATCCTACCACTTCATTACGAGGTCTTATCTCCGCTCTGGCTGTTGATAGTCAATACAATGTACTAGCCGCCGGAACATTGTCTCGCCAGATTGGCTTATACGACTCAGCTGGTCAAGCAGATTGTATCGGTGTCTTCTCAGTCGCAGGTACCGAGGCGGATCAATCCATTGATGGCAGTGGTATTACCCAAGTGCTTTGGAGCAGATGCGGTAGATATTTACACATTGTCGAAAGGAAAAGTGATGGGTCTCTAATCTACGACATCCGAAATACTGGTCAGCTATTATCATGGACGACTGGCAGAAAGGCTAGGACAAATCAAAGGATGAAGGTCGAGCTTGCTGCTGCTCAAGGTACCAGTAATGAGAACATTTGGGCTGGGGGCACTGATGGAAATATCCGGTACTGGAAAGAGCCACATCTCAAAGAGGGAGCGGTGGAGGCTTCATGTGGTCTTGCAGTGCACAATGGTGAGTGTACCTTCTGTTGCAAGGCTTGACTGACTGTGTTAGATCTGGTTAATAGCGTTGGTATGCACCAGACTGGAGGGGTGCTTGCCACAGCGTCTGGCCAGCGTGCCTTCATGAGGCTTGACTACAATGATCAGACCACGGGTCTTGATGGAGTTTGTGAACAGGACAACTCTCTCAAGCTTTGGCATCATGTGAATGTTCTAGACTGACTTGATGCACAATCCATCACCAATGAGTATCTAGAACCACGAGACTCTTTGTGAAACACTTCCCACTCGTCTGCGAGAGTGCATTACAATCATCTCAGAAAAGTCCTCTGCCCATGCAGCGATTAAGAAGCCACATAAACAGAATCACCCACACCATCGGAACCCACAAAATCAATCAAACACCCACCTCCTCAAACTTCCAATCCTGAAATTCCCCCCTCAACAAACCAACATGCTCATTCCACCTCTCCAAATCCAATCTCCTCAACTCCTTAACCCCCGGCCTTGTCCCTTCAATCCAAAATCCCCACTCAAACCCTAATATCGGCACAACGTGTCTCGTCATGGCCGCATCAGGACTATAACACAAGAACGTGCGCGCACTCCAATCATACTCCCGCACACCTTCCCGACCAGGACAATCTACGACCGTCGGATCCGCACCCCATATAGAGAATGGACTATTCAGCGCCTGGAAAGGCGGGTATAGATCCATCACCCAGTCCTCGCCGGGGGTGTGCGTGAATTGGATCCAGCCATAGAGCGTGGCGTAGCCGAGGGAGGAGTGGGAAGTTACGGTTGCGTGGAGGCTGGGGTAGCCTGTTATGGTTGACGGGTCTGTGTAGAGGTTCAGGAGGTTTATGCCGTGTTGATTGGGGTTGGTGACGGGTGTGATTGTTGCGTGTACTATGGCGGGTCCACGGTCGGTGACTTGGAATGGGATGGTGAGGGTTTGGGGACTGGAGTGGTGCTTATGACTTGATGTTGATGTTGATGTTGATGTTGATTCTGATGTTGACATTGTGTTGTGGATTGGTGGTGGAGCAGAGGTAGGAAGTGGGTGTCCACACCTAATATTTTGTACTGGAAGTGTTGTGTACTTTGGCTTCTTCACTAGGCTTACGTTGCTTGAGCGGGAGTTTGTGAACAGGTTGTGTCAGTTACCTAGTGACTGTACAGGTGTGGACTGCAACAGGTGTTCATGGTGTATCGAGGGCTCATGCACATGTTTATTCCAAGCATTCCTCTTATTGTACATGTACAGTGCCTGGAATTCTTTCTGCCTTGCGCTACTTGTTACTACAATACAGCAGATCGGCACTATTTCAAACCCCACCATCTCAGCTGCGCTAATCGGTTAGCGTAAAGCTAGCGTGTACAGTTTTGTGTATCAAAAGCAATTCGATATCATTATTCTATTAAGATTCGTGTGTGGCATCTGATTTCTGTGTCGAAGATCAATCCTCGATCTTCTCCCGTCCTGGCTTCGTATTGTAGCTGTGCGACCGTTCCGGACAATGCTGTCACTAAGTCCAACCGCGCTATGCCAGTGTTGCTCGACGTGTACATGACAGTGCGATGCTTCTCTTCCAAGCTCTTACCATCTTCACCTCTTCCATATATCCTCTCCCTTCAAGTGGACCAGAGAATACACCGATCGCATGGTTTAGTGCATCAGATACAGATCGTGGAGCGAACGAACAATTGTGCACCTCTGGCGATTGACTACTGTGTGAATCAACAAATGAAAGCTGGAATTCGCAACTCCAATCCAATTTGCTTGTCAGGTATATCCCTTTTTATATCACACGTTTGCTGTAATTTGCGGCACGTTTAACCAAAACACAAGGCTGTTTGCAACGGCAGAAAAAAACAATGGTACGGATCATCTCCACCAGAGAACCGATAACTTGAAGCTCCTTTCGTGAAACCAGATATGGATTCAGCTATAACCGTCGAATTTCAGTTAAGCCGAATTCTGCCCTCTTGACTCACTACAGGGTACAGCGGCCCAGGTCCAGGTAAGGTGAGATCCATAGGCTCGACGCCCGAACCTCCTAGTGTGCGACCAAATACGTACCTATGGTGCAGCATATGTGCCAGCAAGTAGAGTGAAGATGTGGTAAGCGAGAAGACCACCGCAACATTCATTCTCCAGACTGGTATGGAAACCCCAAGCGATCCCGACCAATATTTAGGCCGCCCTACTACCTGGCTACATGTGATAGTGTATGCCAGATAGAAGCCGACTCGAGCCCAGTTCGATACAATACGATCACGCCAACGCGATCCAAGCGCCATCCACCAGGGCACAAGCACATAATGGCAGATTGGTATATACCTGAACAGGTAGGGCATCTCGATGACGAAAGGAGGAAGAGGGTATACGCTGGAGCATCTCGGTCAGTTCGCAATTCACCATTGCAGGTCTTTTGGATAAACGGCGGCATACACTAGAGCACCAATCTCTCGTATTATTCCCCATGAGCTACGATGCTTCCATGCCTGCGGAGAGTACAAGCCATTTTCTGTGACCTGCACATACAGGACAATGATGCCTGTGGCTACTCCCAGCCTATGAGGACTTAGCTGTATATCAAACTATCGTTAATCTGGAATTTTGATCGTACCATTGTGCGTATATGGTAAGGTTGCGAAGGGCTGCATCCTGTCGGATGTTGGACAGCAGTGTCATATTCTGTTCTTGGGTGGTGATATCGAGGCGTGATCTCGAAGGAGACTGCCAGAGCTGAAACAGAAATGTGACTTTGTGTACAGAGTAAGCGATGTTATATCGTACTTTGCAGATATCGAGACGTTCGGTTGTGAGAAAGAAGTCGGAGAGTCGAGGTGAGTCTCTTGGCCGAGCATGCAGAGTGAGGCTGTACATTCGCCAACATCACGTAACCTCAACCCAGTTTTACATCCAAACTGGTAGCGATAATAGCAATGTCTGCACTGCCGCGACCAGGCAGCAACGTCCACCTATCACACCCATGGCACGCGGCGCATAGACGAGATTCCGATTGGTTGTCCTAAAAAGGAACTCGAACTGGACAATGTCGATCGTCCAGGTTTGCCTTCCGGGCTCTGCCTTACGAAAGTGTCCCAACCCACTCATCCTTGGAGTCCCCCACTCTATGGATAATGCCCATTGATGTCGGCTGGGTGATGAGGCCTTCGCGTCGAATACTTGATCTCAGCTGACACTGTTCTTATTGCGTTTCTTTTCCTTTGCCGCAAAATTCAAAACTACCAACTGACCTTGGACGACAATCCCGCTCAACCCCCGTCCTGACTCGCAATTCACCGTTCATACACAAGATTGCCTGATAACAGCTACTATCTTGTCGAATAGCTGGCACATCAGCCCAGCTAGCTCACTCGGTTACCCAGACACACTACTTTTCTAGAAAGCTTCGTGGGACTCTTGAGACTCTGCTATTGCAACAATCTCTTCCCCTAAATTGTGTAGAGTCATCCACCGTCAAATACATATTAGTTGGACATCGGACCCCAATCTAGTTCCACACCAATGTCTGGAGTGCGCCAGGATCCACTCTATCAACGTTTCGGAAAGGAAACCTCGATTCGACTGCTTTCAATCAAGCCAGGCTATCTGGCTGACAAGCTAGAGTGTGATCTTGTTGTGATAGACAATTTGGAGGAGGCACCCCCTTATGAAGCCTTATCTTATGTCTGGGGAACAGAGCAGAGCACGGACACAATCGTATGTAATGGCTACGAGAAAGCTGTTACTGCTAACCTCTTTAATGCTTTGAGACATCTACGTCCATTACCCTCCTGGAACTATCAGAATTTTTGGGATCAGAAGCACCGCCTCCACTCTCAGAGAAATGTCTGGAAGGACTTCGCGAAACACCGGTACGAAAGTTATGGGGAACTGGAGCCCCCAGATCGATTCTTCTGGATTGATGCTCTTTGTATCGACCAAAACAATGCTCATGAACAAGCGTCGCAGGTCAAGCTTATGAGAAGCATATACAAGAAGGCGTCGTTGGTCAGGATCTGGCTTGGCAGCGAGGACACTCATCATCTGTCGGAACCAGATATCAAAGGCTGGAGTAACAAGCTCGCAGCTAAAGTCGCTTCGCGTCATCATATCGGCAACTACGGAGATGTTCCAGTACTTCTGTTGTTCATTGCACAAGCGCTGATGAACGTCGATGGGGCAAAGAATCGAATAGCATCGATGAAACCGTCGGACGACACTGCATTCCGGAACCAATCGTTTGGTATGCCGCCGCCGTCAGCCCCCGAGTGGTCGGTTGTGCGTCAATTTTTCTCGCATCCTTGGCATAGCAGGGTATGGGTGATGCAAGAAGCTGTCCTCGCAACTCATGCAACTGCAATTCTTGGTGATTGGGAGATTAAATAGTCTGCAGTCGGTAAGGCTGCTAGTTGGTTCCAGAAGAACGGATACGATATTCCATCTTCGTTGGAGTACAGACCATCAGAGCTATACGATCTATTGCCTGTATCAAACACAGCGACGACTTGGGATATGAGCTCCGCTCCAGAAAAACAGGTCCCGTTATTGGACCTTCTCCGAGAGTCTAGGAACCGAGAATCTTCAAAGCCTGTCGACAAGTTCTATGCGGTGTTGGGCCTTGCCAGAGAGGTTGATTCGGCTGATGGCGAACGATATGACCCTTTGATCGAGCCAAACTACGAGATACCTATAGCTGAAGTGTTTCGCGATCTCACCAGATTTTTGATCACTCAGTATGGCAACCTCCACGTCCTATCACACGCAAGTGGCGGTGACTCAGCAAGAGATGACCACTCTTCTTGGCCGTCGTGGGTGCCTAAGTGGCATGAAGGTAAAGTGTCAAGAGATTACGCTCACAGAGATCTCGAAGCGTTTTACCATGCCGGTACTGGGGAGCCCCTAACAATAGGCATACCCCGTACGCCAAACGGGCTAGTTGTGCAAGGCATAGAGATCGATAGCATTCAGTCCTTCAGTGAGAGGTTAACCTCATATGGTTTTGGCAATCAAGTGCATCAGGAGGAACGGGACTTTGTCCTCCACGCATGGAACATCTTTCACAATCAGACACGGCATCAACAGACCGTCCCGTACGTTTCCTCCAGAGATAAAGCTCTAGCATTCATAGCAACAATGACAGCAGGCTTGAGCAACAAGGGGCTGCCGATCGACATGGACCCGCAGTACAAGATGGATGCTGACCGCTGGTCCTCGAAGCATTTAGGGAACAAACTATCCGCCTCAACGTGGTCCGAGCAGCTGGCCCGGAGATTCGTCCCTGGAAAGCCAGATGCCAGTCGCTTCCACGAAGCATTCGTGTGTGCATGCAGGGGCCGGAGATTCTTCGTCACGAAAAAGAGCTACATGGGCATGGGCCCACAGACACTCCGAGGGGGCGACAATGTGGTCATCATGTTCGGTGGTCAGGTACCATATGTCCTTCGACAAGTAGATAACAATTCACACAGATTTGTGGGTGATTGCTATGTCCCTGGACTAATGCAGGGCGAAGCAGTTGATGAATGGCGCCAGAAGAAAGAGCTACCAAAGACGTTCGAACTTGTCTGAGTATAATGGAAAAGTAGAGTATTTTGAACATAGGACTGATCAAGCAGTAGAGCGGAACGGAAAGAGAACCGTATTAGGGGTAGGAGTATATCTCTAGGTCGTGTTTGCGCTTCTTGTCACTCAACAACAGGGCTCAGCGAGTAAGAACTAGAGTGGTGACCCTCTTGTTTGATATGGTTGTCCAGATTATCTACCTAGGTATCTTGTGCTCGAGCGTAGAAACGTACATAAAATTGTGACTAGACTAAATGAAGGCAGCCTGATGTTCGTTAAAATGTCAGATGGCTGTTTAGAAGACTCGGAGTTGTGATCTCATTTCGATGTTTCTGCACAGTTGTGTTGAAGTCTAATGCAGTGCTGTGTAGGTTTCTACTGCCGAGTGCACGAAACACGCCAAGCACAAACCAAGCTTTGCCAAGACTTTGCAGTTGTACTTAGTACCTGATCTAGACTGTCCAATTTGGCTAATTAGGGACGATTGATAACACTAGACTACACACTATCAAGTCCAGATCCACTTCTTCTGTTTGTGGAGATATACTGCGGGTCATCTTCTTCAGCTTTCATTTCGACTTACGCTCAGTCGTGCAAAAATACAAAACTCACACATCCCTTAACCTGAAGTCTATGGAAGAAGCTTGCGAGCGAATACCACTTGCTTACGGCTCATCCGTAACCGAGCTACATGGATCTTGAGCCTGTCCTTTTGATTAGGGATTTGACCTACTTTGTTGACATCCACTCCGGTCAAGCTCAGACGCGGCTTTCAGGACATAGGTAGGAATTGCAGTCGAGATGGCACATATCTTCGGCCGTCCCATCCCCTTCTCACGGATATTCTATACTCATCGACATCAACGTCTACCTTTCACTCCTTCCAGTCATTCTTCTTTCAACCGCTTTTTGCACCTGCACTCATTTGATCACTCGTTCACGTTTCAGCCAACTACTACTACACTCCTTACTTGTTGGTCTTTTTGCCTTCAATATGCGTTTATCGTCCCTCTTGAGCAATCTTGCTCTTTTTGGCATTCCATCAGTGGTCTCCGCCGCGCAATGTACAGGTTCTGTCGGTAGCATTGCGGCCTATATTGGGGCCTTACCCGCTGCCCAGTCCTTCTGCTCTTCGAAATACCCACTCCCGACTGTAACTTCAACAAGTACAGCACAGCCGGTTACTTCTACCACCACAATAGCCACGGTCTTCTTCAACACGACCGTCGCGACTAGCTACACCGAGTAGGTTGACATATAGCTAGAGTGGCTAGAGATTTTCTAGTCGACCACAACCATCACTAACTGAAAGTACAGCATTACTGTGGCCACCTCTACCGTTACCTTAAACTTGACAAGCACTGTCACGGCGAGCACAACAACCACAACCACTGTATCCACCACGACTACCACGACTGCCACTGCGACCTCGACCACAACTGAGACTGACACTTCTGTCTCCACATCGACCACAACAGCAACAGCAGCGACCGTATACAGTGCAATTACGAAGAAGAAACGGTGGAATTGGAATGCGCCCAATGCACAGCCTGCCTGGAACTCGCCAGTCGTTACTTCCACCGCTACTAGTACAGTAGCCAAGCCTGCCTCTTCGGCATGGAACGCCTTCCTGTCAACTGCGGACGCTGCTGCTGGCAGTATCTGCACTTGTATCGAGACACCCAAGAGTACAACTGTTACCGTAACGCCAACATCAACCAAATCAGTAACAGCTACATCCACTGTACCTGTCACGGCCAAGAGTACAAAGTGAGAAGATGCCACACACTGTTGAGCAATACATACTGACCTTTTCCAGCTCATTGACCGCTACAACCACCACAACACTGAAGTTTACCTCAACGACAACCAGCACTTCAACCGCAACCAGCACAACTACATTTACATCCACTGCTACCACGACCACAATCATCACCACTAGAACAACAAGCACCTCAACAACAGTCACGACTGCCACGGCAACAGTCACCAGTAAGTAGACACTTCCACTTAGACCCACCTCCCACACGATGACCATAGTGGCACGCGCTTGAATACCTGTGAAAGAGTCTCCATGTTTTCCCAGCAGTATATCTCAGTCATACATGCTCCAAGCCCGTAAAGTTGTTGCTAACCATTGGTCTTTTCCAGTTACCCCACCGGTCTGTAACGATCCCAACGACAACAATCCAGGATCAGGCGGCTGCTCAAGCACTTGTTACTGCGACGGTGCCGTCAACGGTCAAGCCTATTGTACCCAGGACAATTACTGCGGAGCCGCATGTACCACAGACGCCGACTGCAGCAATGGCTCATTCTGTTCCAACAGGCCCCTAGCCGTCTCCGTCTGCGGCAGTAACATCTGTGAAGCTTACGATGGCTGCACCTCATCCTACACACCATCATCAAGCAAGAAGAGAAGTCTCAACATTCTCGGTTTCGGTACAGATAGACTGGGTCGATTGACACGCGTCAATGAAGCTAGGAGTGCTTGGGAGGAGAAGAGAGGCGAATGTAGTCGTACTAACACCCGATGCTAGCATACAGATGGATAGGTGATGGACATTGTGGGCTGAAGTGTACTTATTACCAGTCTGCTAGCACCACCATCTGGGGCAGCGCACACTTACATAATCCACGATAACAAAGAGAATGTATTTCCATGTAAGATTATATAGTACTCGGTTCTTCCTATTCCTCACATTTTACTACTTGCTACCTCTTACGTCCACTCTCGTGTAAATACCGTCGGACTTTACTTTGACACACACTCTCTCTCAGTACTATCCCACTACACTACATTTCGGAATTATATCATCATTATTAGTAGTAGTCTTACGTACCTCGACGCTTTCCGAGAACTGCTTACTCTACTCTCTTCAGCCTTATTTAGCGATCTATACACAGTAGTCCGATCTTAGATCTGAAGTGGTGTAGCTTCCGTGGTTATCTTGTTTATACAACGCCTCGATTTGGATAAAGTATTTATAGACGGGGGTCTGAGGGGTATTCCACGAAGTGTATTACTATGTACGTAATTGGCTTCTATTCCCTGCTCAGGCTTAAGGTGTACTATAATCTGCAGTCTTTAAAGGCAATAGACCGGGGTGTCGCAGGTGTCAGAAGATCAGGGGTGTAATGCGTGGGTGAGCAGAGCGGCAACTACCTCACTACCTAGGTACTGTAGGCTGGGCGAGGTACACGAGCTAGGATGAGCAAGCTGGCAATGGAGCGTGCACGGGCTTGACGAGTACCTAGCTACCTACTAGTAGCTACTGTATCATCACCAGCATCTTATTACTTCAATTCTTCGCTGCCTTCCCATCAAAGTTCATACTCCATCCACCGGTGTTTGGATCCTGCACCATCTTAAACATATCCGTGCTTAACCCGAATGGTTTGAGTATGCCGTTGCCCAACTCTTTGAGTTTCCCCATCATTTCTCCTACTTCTTTCTCTTTCGCTTCTTCAACCTTCTTGGGCAGTGTCTTTAGCATACCTATTACGGTTTTCTGGTCTGATTGTGGCATGTTATGGAAGTATTCTGGTTGAGCGAGGATTTGGTAGTCGTTGAGGGCAGTTGAGAGGTTACCCCATGTTGAGCCGGAGGAGAAGGCGTCTGGTTTCTTAGGTTTGGGTGCTTCGGATGTGGAAGCTGGGTCGTCCGGATCAACGTAAGATGTTGTCTTCGAGCCTTCTGGAGCAGAGCTAGGCTGTTCTGTGATTTTCACTTTTGCTCTTGCACGTCTGAGCAACAGTTTGGTCCGAATTCTGAGAATATCGGTCTTGCGTTGATCTGAGATGTCCAACTTCTGCAACATCTCAGCGTTTGCTTCGTCATCGTTGTCATCTGGTAATTCGACAACCTTGTTCTCCTCTTCCTCTTTCCCTACCTTTCCACCAGTATCCTGTTGCTTTACTGCTTCCTTTTCCTTCTTCGGCTTCGGCATGGGCATTTCCCTTTCTAGACCATCCAATCCTTTCTCCGCCGATTCAATAGCCTCCTTCCACTCCTGTAGTTGCAAGTGACAAGCTGCAATGTTGCTCTGCAATACTGCTAGCTCATAGTCCAAGTAGATGGGCAGTTCGGCCAGTGCCTTGTCATAAGTCGAGATGGCAGATGAATAGTCCTTCGTAGCGAATTGCTTGTTTGCAGCATTTTTCAACGTGTGCGACTCTTCCACCATTTTCACCTCCTCTTCCTTTGAGAAGCGCACAGATTCTGCAGTTTTAGTTTCCCCATCCTGATCCTCGACGGCAGAAGTGAAGCTGACCGTCGATGATACCGATGAGCTGCGTGAGCGCGATGGAGAAGGTATTGGAACAGGTTTCATACGTTCAGGACGTGTCTTATCGCCAAATGCTTTGAACGACATGCTGGCAAATTAAGGTGTAACAACATTGACAAGATCTAAAGAGGAAGCTGCGAACCAATGACTTTAACCAGATTTCATCGGGAACACGAATCTCGGATCTCGTGTTGCGAAGCCATGTGGCGCCTGGGATGCCTTGTAATGACGCCCTGTCGTGTACTGTAATAGAACTTTTGGAATTGTAGCGGGGCGGAGTTGTGCGGGGTTCGAGTGCTGTAAAAGTTTGGGAACAAACGTTGGCGCGGTATTCACGCGTCATATACCTCTGGTTTTCCTGACTATTCTGTGCCATTGTATATAGCTACCACCAACTGCATACCAGTTTTGAGTCAGTTGTCACCTCTTAACTGGCAGCCTTAGATCTCGAAGTACGGCCTTACCCAAACCGATCAAGCCCACACACGAACCGTCTGTAAATCGAACATTTTCCGAGTCCTTTGACCACAACCCACACTCCAGCAAGATCCTTGAGGTGCTTCACCTCCTATACACCATGGCTCCCGACTCCAACTTCCCGCCGATCCGCGCCTGCATCTTCGACATGGACGGCCTCCTCATAAACTCCGAAGACGCCTACACCGACGTAACAAACACTATCCTGCGCGAAAACAACCGACCCGACCTCCCCTGGTCCATAAAAGCCCAACTCCAAGGCCGGCCCGGTCCCTCCGCAGGCAAGATATTCCGTGACTGGGCCAAACTCGAGATGTCCGAAGAAGCATTCATGCAGCGCCAGCGCGAGTTACAGCGTGATATGTTCCAGCACTGCAAACCGTTACCGGGTGTCGAGGTATTGTTGCGGAGACTGAGTCAGGCACATACGACCATGGATCCGAGAAGTAGAGCAAGATCTCCAGGTGGTGATCACAGAAAGATCCGACTAGCGCTGGCGACGAGCAGTCACGGAAACAACTACGAGCTTAAAACCAAGAAGATGAAACCGATGTTCAGTGTCTTCCCGGAGCGGAACAAAATTGTCGGTGACGACCCACGTATACCACGAGGTCGAGGGAAGCCGCTACCAGATATCTACTTGCTAGCACTAGAAACTTTGAACGCAGGAGAGCCGGAGCGTCCAATCACACCAGAAGAATGTCTGGTCTTCGAAGACAGTGTACCTGGCGTGGAAGCAGGACGGCGGGCCGGGATGAGAGTCGTCTGGGTGCCGCATCCAGGCTTACTCGATGTGTACAAAGATCGAGTTGCAGAAGTGTTAGCTGGAGACACGGGCTCACACGATGAGAATGACTTGTTACATCAGGGGAGTACGCCATTGATAGGAAGCCCTGGCAGACCTGGAAAACCGAATGATGGTTGGGCGGAAATGTTAATGACGCTGGAGGATTTCGATTATGTCAAATATGGTATCGACTGGGAAGACCAGCGGTATCGAACCGAGAGTGGACAGTCAGCCATGCCTGGCATGACAGACAAGGAATTGGAAGAAATGACCGCAAGAGCAGACGGTAAATCACATGCCGCTGAAGAGGGCACAAAGAAGGTAGAAGAGCCCGTCCCAGTTCTGCAGACCCCAGATCCACTATCAGCAAAAGTATAACATAACATTCAGTCAGCGTAGACAGAATCTATCTATCACCCTCTCGTATCAGCGGTGTTTCCTCACCCACACCTTCTTCTCTCTCATCCGCTTCATTAGCCACAGCGATCCTCCCTTGTATATCCTCGCGTTCCATCTTCCTAATCCTCCACTCATAATAAAGCCCCATCCCAAGCAACGTCCCCTGCAACACCCCACTAACACAATACACCCCCCACGCACTCCACCCACCAGCCCCCAACCTCGTCGCCAAACTCGCCGCCCAAACAAAACTCCCCGGCGTCTGAATGCACATCATCGGTATACTCAAGCTCGCCACCCTCTTTATCACCCACGTCGTATAAATCTGCGGGAAATACTGTATCACAGCCAGCGCTGTCGACAATATACCGAGGAAATTCGCCCATGATTGGAGCAGATCGGGCCGTGCGAGGACGAAAGAGATGGATATTATGGCTGTGATGAGGGCGTGGATGACGCAGATCCAGACTACTATTAGTGCGGTGCGGAAGGATGGGGGTTTGTTGATGTCCTTGGCCAGATTTGGGGTGCTGGGCGTGGCGCGCGGGAAGTAGATTAGGAAGAGGAACAGTCTGTAGCATGAACATATCTCGTCAGTCAAATGTCCACTAAGGATCGAGTGGGTGTGGGCGCATTCATACATAACCGCAAAGCAAATCCACTGCATCCCAACCTGCATGACGCCCAACAGCCCCGCGAAGCACGCGAACCCACTAACATCCCCATGTCGACAGCATCCCATATCCGCCCTACTGCCCGGCAGCGTGAGGATGTTCGCAAACTGACATGTTCCTGACGTTGTGCCCAGCAGCACGAAATAAGGCGACAGACCGAATGAGGAGCGGCGGTTGATTATTCGGAAATGTTGCGGGAGGTAGGAGATTAGGATGCCGAGGAGGATGAAACTAGATATTTATTATTAACTGTTGGTGGTTTGTAAGTTGGTTGGGGGGTTAGTACGGTAGCCTGCTGGGCAGGCGGGCGGGAGGATATCGAAGGGAATGCGGTGTATACATACATGCTGAAGACGAAGTTCACGTAGTTGACTTTGGCCAGCTGAAGACAGCGGCTCTGCCAGTCTGGCGGGAAGGGTTCTGAGGTTGCGATCATTGTAGCTGTTGGAGTTACATATTGTATGAAGAGAGAGAGAGTGATGCGATGCTCGGCCGTCTGTAGCAAGTCCGAAACGCGCTGTCATGCGACGCGATGTCATCGGTAGTAAACTGAGCAAACATTGATAGCCTCCCTTCCTTCCGGAATTCACGATCTCAATAGCATCAAGCATACATACTATGCAGTCGGCCTGATGCCAAACTAAATGAGCACTCCATGACAGTATCAACAGCTATTAGGTTTACAAACTCCAATCTTGTATACCTATGAACCAGATACGTCCCAATCTGAGGGTCATTACATGGTGGGTACGTAGTAGAGTACCAACCTTGTTGAATAAAAACCTTACGCACCAACTAAATCAAAGGTATCGATATACCCAGTCAAATACAATGTTCTTCCCATTTTTCTTAGGCCTGTGAAACTACCGGTTCTCAATCTGTATGTAGACAGGATTATTTGCATATATGATGTTAACAATATATACCATTTCCCTACCACGTTCTGCATCTCCATGCACCGTTCAATATTACATCTCCAGTTGATCGTCGACTACATACACGACAAGAAGAAAAGGTATATCTGTCCATGCTTGCTTGTCCCATCGCCGACAGCCATAAAACAAAGAATCCAGTCAAAAACAATGAAACCGCTCAGACTGACCACCCATTTATGCCGAACCATTAAGTCTATCAGAAAAGCCGAGCCAAAGAATGAAATATTAAAAAAAACAAAAATCGAAATCGAAATTTCTTTCTGCTCTGTAGTTTCAAGAAGGTCTGGATATAACCCTCAGAACACGTTTGAGGCCCTACCCCTTAAAGCCGTGCAAGACCTTCTTCCCTAACGCGATGACCGTGTTTCTCTTGTGCATGCTCGGTCTTTGATCTCGTTCGCTTTCGTGGTTCTTGTCGTCTGCATCATGACCGCCATTTTCACCTCTCCCATCAGCAGTATCTCCTGCACCGGGTGCACTACCTGGTCGTTGTAGTTTTCCTTCTGAGGGTCCCGATTCGTCTTGGGAATTACTGTAGCTCTGCTCCGACGTGTACTTGTCTTCGTTGACACTTCCGAAGGAGTTCTTTTTCATGAACCGTACACGACCCTTGTGAATGGTGGATCTGATCGATCGGTGATCACCATCTCGATCGTTGTGTGGGCCTTCGGAACTATCTGTGGAGAAGTGTCTAGCTACGACGTCTTTGAGTAGGGACTTTCCATGTATGAAGCCGCTACCACTCGTGCTCGGTCGTGGTAGTACACTCAAAATTGGTCCCAATAGATCGAATCGACTAGGGCTTGACGGTGAGAATGGAAAATGATCTCGTTGCGGGCTTGCTTGACCTGCACTCCTAGAATCAATTGACAACGACGTCCGCTCACTGTTGCTCGTGCCTGTAGCGTTTCCATTGCCCACGGCACTAACGCTCAGATCATCTCGTGTTTGTGGGTCAGTCATGTCACTCCAATCGCCTGTACGGAGGAGCGGCGAGGGTTCGAATCTTCGTGAAGAAGTCTCGGACTGGAAGGATGTTCTTGGGGGTGTCGTGTCAAAATCTGTCAGTACGCTAGACCGATCGCTGCTCACACTAGGAGTATTGGCAAGTCTATCGCCATTTGGTATTAGGGCGTTGCCAGCTGCAGCTTCACGTAGCCGCTCGACTTGTTTCTTGCCTGGGCGGTGGTGGCTGAACTTGTTGCCGATTATGGCACCAGTATGTGATATTAATGCTCGAATAACATCTTTCTTGAAATGGAGGGCGAGGTCTAGGTTCGACCAAGTCTTGTTCCGGTATTCGAGGGGGGGCATGCGAAATACGAAATCGTGAAGGTCTTCGAGATTTCGATCACGCTGACCTTTGTAGCTCAAGCAGATAACAAAAGAGTTGAGCTTGACATGAGCTAAAGTCATATAATTGGAGGCACGAGCGACCATCTGTGAGACATCATCCGAGGGTTTCTTCTTGTCTTTGTCGGCAGTGCCGCTATCTCGACGTCGGAGACGCCAGCCTGGGCGGTCCTGACTTTCAGTACGTGTTAGATTGTATTTTGAGCCGTTTTCCTGGTCGACACCTGCAGCCGAGCCATCCCTGAACTTGCTCCGGAGTGAGCTTAAGCTGTGTGTGGAGGGTTCACGATGCAAAGTATGGACGTCAGTGCTAGATTTGTATGAACCTCTATTGTGATGGCCGAAGAGACCAATTCGATGGTTCGATAGTCCGAGACCTTTGATCTTGTTTGACGTCGTCGCGCTCGTCTTCCCTGGATTGTTCTTTCTCAAATTGTAAGTTGGCTGCAGTCTACTACCAATTGCTCCAGGTGTGGAATCTCGCATATCTCCTTTGTCTGGTAATTGAACCTCTTGATCTGGAGACACAATATTACGGGCGCGCTCACCCTCCTCGTCGTCATGATCGTCAACCGGCTTCATATTCTTGACCATCAGAGGCGAGAAGCCACCACCATCAAAGGCATTAGAGCCTATGCCAGGAAAGATGTACTCGAAAAGAGCCTTGCCAAGTGAACGCTCAAGCTGGACTTTCAAAGGATGTACCGTCACCTGAAATTCTTCTACGACAGGAATACCTGCGATGGCCTCAAGCATGAACCAGTGCATTTGCAACATTCTGAGCGATTCAGATGAACGCCCCTGCTGCGGATCATGATATGGTCCGATAATCTCAGGGTACAACGCATTCGGCAACAGGTTCAAACCTCTGATGTGTTCGATCTCGACTGCGTTGTGGTTGGAGCCATCGCTATTCTCAATTCTTTCGTACGTAGCATTACCCAACTGGAATTCGAGAAGTGGTTCATTCTTATCCTTCATTAGATGCCATACCACTTGGGAGGCGCTCAAATACCAGCGAAGAAATCCACTGGACTGCGAGGCTCTTTCATCATTCCGCTGCTGCGACATATTGATGGCTTTCATGATGATGAATAATTCAGCCTCACAGCTTGTAAGATCTTTTTCCAAGTCAATACGATCTTGCCAGCCCTTTTTGTCGAGGTAGCGTGCGTTGATCATGAAGTGCGTTTTCAGCTCTGATAGTTGTCTAATTCGTTCTTGAAGACGCTCGGCCATTTCAGGTGCCCCCCCGAAGGTCACTGAAATCGGTCGCAAGCATGATCTTCTCCAGTCGTTCGCTTCTAGTCTTCTCGAGAGGCTCATGGTACATGAGTAGGTCGAGCACAATGATATACATAGTATAGTACTGATGTGAGTCACAGCTAGCCCGAAGCCTGGGGAAATCGACCCATAGATGGTCGATTCTGCTTTCATTTCGATCTGAACTGTTGCGCGATTTGTCGTTTGATCCTTCAGCAACTTGTTCATTATACTTCAACCGCAGAGGATTGTACTTTTCATACAATAAACTCGCTGAGGTCTTTTGTACCACTCGCTGGAAGCCGAACGGATTAAGTCGGAAATCGAACATCGCCTCAATGGATGCCCATGGTGGCCATACAGATCCGGGGCTGTTACCATATCTGTCACCTGAATAAAGGTGTATGTACTTGCTGATTAACTTTTGAGTAGTGACGAATATTTGTACACCATCTTGGTCAAGTGCAAACCGCCGCTGTACCAAACCGCTGACATCGTCTGACAGCCGGTCTTTGTCCATGATCGAGATTATCTTCAATTGCATGCCCTTGGCTGTGAGTAAGACTGCCGAAGTAGTGTTCTTGTCGCTTTGTAACTGGATCTGAGGGGCGATCAATCGAATGCTGTAGCTGTTCATAGCTAAGAAATCTTCTGCCAGCTTCTCCTCAGGATCTATGCTAACAGTTGACGCGCGTCGCTTGGGATCTGTGCTCCGCTTTGCATCGCGATTTCCATCTTCTGCTGTAACAAATCTGTCGGCATCATCCAGGAGTTGCTGGATACGATCTTCAATAATGCTTTCTTCATCTCGCTCATCAGTGGGAGATGTAACAGTAGGTGTGGCAGGAATATCTTCACGGAAATTAGGTCGACCGTGGTGCGTTCCCTTCCGTTTTGATTGCTCATCGACAATATCTAGAATGAATTTCACAGCCCGTCGTGACATGTAATATACGAATCCACGACGTTGACTGACTTGATGACTATACCTGAGGATGATATTGCGGAGAGAGTTGTTCCATTTGACCTGTGCATTGTGGATGATGAACCGGTTGTTGAAGTCGCTCGCATATCCATCGTGCGACGTAGAATACAGGGCATCAACATCGACCTGACTATTATTGGTCTGAGAAGGTGGCGGGGCAGCGTCCGTGTCAATACTGGAGCCATCCGTAGGGCTCGGTATGTGAGAGGCTGAATCTCCGGAAGAATTCAGGTTTTGTTCGCCCATGAGGTGAGACGTCCCGTCTGAGTGTTCACGTTGTGCCAATCTGCGCAGGCCATTTTCTAGGAACACTTTCGTGTCTTGTAACTGCTTGCCTTGGGCTTGATAAGAGGATTGTTCTTCTTGTTGCGTTCTACCTGATTCAGGATCACGCACAACTTTCAGCTCGTGTTCGTTCGCGAAACGCTCATGAGTTTTGATCTGCGGTTGAAGTATAATGAGCAAGTTGCTGAAGGATCA
>Ga0115842_100155_pt1 | contig 24316 bp, 24 predicted proteins | sample InSIn2SAF170_2_FD_83856 | JGI IMG/M metagenome (GOLD analysis project Ga0115842, IMG submission 83856)
ATCTACAACTTGCTCTGCGTCGACTTGGACTGCTGGATCAAGCGTATGACCTCGGTCGGATGGCGATGGATAACAACATAGTCAACTATATTGATCTGTTGGAGCGACATGGCAAATACTCCTTAATGCCTCTTTACGCCTCCCACATGTCAGCCAATCGGATACCACACGTGCTAGGACGAGTGTTAACAAAGGTCTCGATACCAAAGGAACGAGATTTTCAGATGCGGCTGATGAACCATTATGACATTCCTGGAGACAAGGTCATCTATCGAATATGCGATTACGCGAGGAGAACTTGGGCTGCGCAATTTGGTGATCGTGGCGTTCAGCCACATCCCATCAAGATAACCGAGTACAGTGATAAGATTGTTCGCATGCGAGCCAGCTTCATCGGGGAAGTGGATGATAACGAGGAAGTCGAACTGGTCCAGTCGCATGAATGGATCAACTACGTTGAGATTAAAGATTGGGGTATGGCGGTATGGCTCATGGCCTCACTGTACAGAAGCCTGCTCTTGAATGGTAAAATAGCAGCTGCCAAGCTTTTGAGTCAAAAGGTTGATTTGGAAAGGACATCTCTCAAAGTCACAGGCATGAAGCTGAGTCTTGCGGCCATTGTGCAGGAAGGCTTTGCTGGCGGCGCCGACATGGATACAGAAGATGAGGCTACGATTAACGAAATGACTCGAGTGGCGAGCCCTACAAAGCGACGTAAAGAGCAAAGAGATGCCAACAATCATCCCCTCGCCGCGGAGAGTACTAGTCGGACAGAGCTTACTGAGCAGTCTCTTGCGTGGGCACACTTGGAACATCTTGTGCACGCAATGATTCATCTTGAGGAGTGGCAACGTGTCGCAGACAAGGTCGATGCTGTTCCAAGAAACGATGTGCGCAAAATGAAGGCTGCAAAGAATGAATTGCGTCAAAAACTGCAACATGTTCATGATTCGCTCCAGCCGTTGCTCGAGCAGGACTTCCTCCACTATGCCACGGACGAAGAAGAGAAAGAAGACCTGAGGCTGATTCGAAATCATTACTTGCCGGAATGTGTGCTTGGCTACAACAGTGCGCTCTACTTTGCTGGTTTCGCGATTAGCCGGCAACATCTAGTACAATGCATGGATCTCGCTCAGGAAGTCGCGCAGAACGATTCTTTGACACAGACATTCGTGGCGAGCAGGCGTATGCAGGAGCTTGTTACAGCATTTGCACTGGACAGTCAAGCGTTGCTGAGGTCGAACGAGGCAGGGGGGATAAGCACTCGTAACCGACGAGAGAAGCGGTCTTCGATGGGTGCTGATAGCAAAGGTCGGGCAGACATTTGGAACGTGCAATGGAAGAATGGTGACGGGAAGTAGGACGAAAAAGAAGACTTTTCGACGGACTCGGATTTTGCAAACGAATCGTGATGGATGGGAGATTAGCGTTGATGGTTGGTCGACTTCGAGAGGAAGGTGCGATCAGGGTAGAACTACCTTCAAATGCAATCCCTCCTATACAGCGTTCTTTTCGTTCTCTGCCTTATGTTCAATTGACTTGACTGAGTATTTTCTGTGCAGTCATGGCGAAAGACGATCGTCGTAGGACTACTGGTGCACAATTCGATCTGAGTGTGGATACCCACCATGCTCCCAACGACAAGCATCGAAGGCAGACTACCAGTGGCATGCCACAAGAGAAGCCGCACAACGGCCAGCAACCCTCTTTGAGGACAGAGAAACTCCAAAGCGGCAAAAAAGGGATTGTACCCAGAATCAATTACGATGTGACTTTTCGAGGCAAGCCTTCGGTTTCCCAAGAACATGCTCATCACTAACTAGATGAGGTCAAACTGAGGCATACAAAGACGATGTTGCGAAAGAGGTCAAGGGTGAGCTGAACAAGACGAACGATGACCTGGTCAAAGGCTTGAAGGACCTTGCAAAGAACTTTGAGAAGCACTGTAACGTCATACAGGCGGCGGGTCGTCCTTTAGAGAGGAACATCGCAGCTGAGAAAGCCACCAGGCAAAAGCCTGGTCAAGATATAGAGACTGTGGTTTTGGGTGAGCAGATGGCACATTTCAAAAGAGTGAAGGAAGAGAAATACAAGAAGCTTAGTGAACTTTGGGAAGAGTACGAAGAGATCGAAGCACAGCTCATGCAATCTGCAATTTCTATCCTTGGTCAAGACAATGTCAGGATCACAGTCCAGAAACTATCCGAAGAACAGGACAATAACACGAAGCAAGATCAGACCAAGGCGAGGTCTTCTACCCTGAAGATTAAGGAGGCCTGTGACCAGCATGTTGACTTCGAGAAAGAGTACGAGGACGGACTTACCAATCTAGACGACATACAGGATGAGTTGAACAGCTTGACGTCCCTGACTTTGAAGGAGAACAAAGCTGTGGTGCAGGTGAGACACACAAGACGCTGCTTTGGTACATGTAGACTAATTAGGATTGATAGTCGTTCAAGTCGCGGCGTGGGAAGATGGTAGCTGAGCTCAAGGGCTTCCTCGACGACATGGGCATGATGTGAAGCGGAGAAAGGAGTGATGCTGTATTTCGCGGCAAAGTCTTTCATACTTGCAATATGGTGGGACAAGATATTTATCAGAAGGACTGCTTGACTCTACTTGAAGGAACTCATGCCGTTAATCTCGGGTATCCCTGATACCAATACGAGCGTTAACAGGCTCATCCTGCTGTGTGTGTCGAGCAGTAATGCACGTCGACGCTCAGCACTCAATGAGCAAGTGGATAACAGTTAATACAGCTGTGGTATGACAGTTGAGTGGGAGCAAGGAGTTCCCATAAATAGACCATTGCTTTCCTGACTGCAGTGGCATATTTGTTTCGAGCAAGGTATGCTTTCATAATCTTACCGCAACTGTTTCTTGCTGCAGCACGTAATCAAGGTAAGCGATCGATAATTCAGGATGCTCAATTCATTTTGATACCACGCTCATAAATGCACGTCTGCCACCGTCGTGTCAACGTCATCGATGATAGTCTCCGAAGCAACATCAGAAACAGCTTGATGGCTCGCAAACGTGAGGTACCGAGATCGAACTTAACCGAAGGTTTGGGTACGACTCGGAGTCAGAGCCAGTGGCTTGGCTGGGTTCCGAAGCTGTGGTTACGCACCTCACGATGCAAATCAGAACTCAAACATTCTGAACGAACGATGGTCATTTGTACGGTACTAAAACAGATGAAGCACATGGCCTCAATATCACTTCAACAGCAATCTCTGTGATTACGAGCGAGCTCGACTGTGTTCGTGCCTTTGCTTACTGGTGGCTGAGCGCTCCAACGACAAGTATCAAGTACTGTAACACCATTGCGGAGACTCAGAGCGCTTATTGGCCGGTCAGAAAGCAAACCTTGCGAACAAACCCCCACAAAATTGCGTATTCTAGGCCCGTTTTAGGCTCATTGGGGCGGGCTGGGAGTCTTTTGGAGCTTATGGTCCGTCCAAATCTGGACGTGGCTGTCAGTTGCACCAGTGATCCGTGCTGGCGACGCTTGTCCTTAACTTAGGTGCTTGTATGGAGTCTCGCTAAGCTGAGTTCGAGCACTGACGACGAATGTCGAATCTGTACATAAACGCCCACTGGCCCCAACTCTCATGGAAGAATATGGTTGTATTGCAAGTACTTCGCCGAATATCCCACTATATTGTGTACAACGTGGTATCTCATTGCCCAGACTACTGCCTAGCAGACGGAACAGAACTTCAAGTTTACCGAAGAGCGTCGTCCCCGATATTCACCATGAGTGCAATTCTCTCGATGTTTTTCTTGTAAAGTCCATAGCATGGTTTGGTATGAGTAGTGAGTAGCTAATCGAATTACAGTCCTAATATCTTTGGCTCCTCGAGCGCCGTTGATGATGGCTTCTGGCAGGAAGAGTCAACAATCAAGACTAGGCTTACCGCAGCTGCAAGTCCCGAAGCCATCTGCGACTCAAGGGCTGTCGCTTCCGTGTCTCCACGACATACGATTGCGCATCGTCGCTATCAGAGCATGCAGTTTCATTATGCTGCGCCCAGCGCTTGAAGTGTCACCATCTTCGAAATGATCATATGGAAGTGTCAGCGATATCCAGGTGGATCTCGTGTCAGATGCTCATGGTTATGTGAGGTTTCAAACTCTTGTGTTGCGTACGCAAGCGCACAAGGACGAGGGTACTGACAGAAGGTCACACTACGTCACTGTGAAACAAGACGAGGTTTCGGTCCGCCATGGATAACTTAACCGCAGTGAGCGCATGACATCGTCGTCGTCAGCATGCGATATCTACATCGACAAGGAAACGACCGTGCGGAGTGCGTGGTCTCTGGCGGTGGCCAAGAGCCATTGATATGTGCGTCGGCTCATTCTGCAAATGTTTGCACAACTGCTGTAGTGAAGTTGTGTCGGAGCTGCGGTGGTTCAGGAGGACGCCACATACTCGACAACAGGATTTCAGCTTCTGTTAGTTCCTGTTCCTCTTCTATTCGGCTTCGAATGTGATCGGGCAGGCAACGAGAGGTCTGAGCCCAGTAGATCACGAAACATAAGGGATTGACTACTCTCAGACAACATGGCCATGAGAACGTTGAAGAAGTGATAGCCAGAAGAGACAGTACGAAGAGAGCAGCTCTAGATAGGATGAGTATATCCTTGCATCAAGCCTTGGGGATGTTGTTTCCATGGATGTAGAGGCGGCAAGCGGGCAGAAAGGTTGATTTATTTACAAGCGATCGTTGGGTCACAGCGTACGACTATGCCATGAATATGCATTACGATAAACCAACAAGCTGGACACTGTTTCTGACCAAAACGCAAAGTATTATTCCAGAGCATCACAGATTATTGTTCTCGTTATCGTATGGCGGCCTGCCTTTCTATGATTTTAAAATAAAGTATGCTGTAACTATTACTCCGAATATGTCGGAGATAAGTTGTGTCGAATCTTAACACCACTCCAACATCAAGAGGTCATTATGTCCATTTCATCTCACTACCTCATTCCTGATTCACATCTTTGCTGATACTTAGGTCAAGAAGTCCCTTCAACCTGTCTTCGTCCGCTCTGGTGCCGTTGATAAGCCGATACTCAGCCGACAAAGTCTCTACAGTGACGACGTTCGGCATAGCCTGGCTAAGTCGTTGGGTATACATGAACCCAACCGATGAGATCTATTACGCCGTTCATAGTACAGCTATCGCATCGCACTCACCTCGGACTGATCCTCACGACTGCCAGGTCTCAACATTCGACATAGCACAACTATAACTAGAGCCTTCTCACTGAACGATCCATCTGAAACCCCCACAAGCACTACCAAACATCATCAAGATGCCCGCCATGAGCATCCTCCAGCTCCCGCGAGAACTGCTAGCCCACACCCTCCACTATCTTACTTACATCGACCTAGTCTCATTCTCCGCCACCTGCCACGATGCCCACTCCTTCGTCTCGCCAACAAACCAGCTCCTCTGGCAAGCAGCATTCCTACAGAGATTCGATGATCCGCGCGACCGCTGGAACTGTCTCACAAAATCTGTACGTCAAGCTAACCTTGAGCGTGAGCAGGCTTGGGATTGGTTTGTCGAGCTCAAGAAGCGTGCTGTAGCGTTGAGGTGGGTGGATGCTGATGACTACGCTGGTGGCTCGTGGGACGGACAGAGTCAGGAGGATAGCGAGACTTTGCGGGTCCTTGAGACGTTGTTAGAGATTGTTGATACGGCGAAGATCTGTCCGACGCCTGAGGAAGTTCGGGCGGGGAAGAGAGCTGAGGTTGATGATCGGGAGTTATCGAAGAATCTTGCCTTGCTGCCTACTAATTATGATTTTACTACGGAGTTCGATGGTTTGGTCAGAGGACTTCCGGCGAGTGTGGTGAAGAAGAATACCGGCTATAGGTATGGTGTGAGTGATGCAGCGGTGAGCATGCCGGGCGGGTGGCATAGTCCCGGTAGACCAAACACGAGGTCGCAAGCTACGGTGCAATGGGATAAGCTTGTCAGATCCGAGGCTGGGAGTCGGCTGCATGTGCTCTGTGGGCTGACACAACGAGAAGAGAAGGATGAAAAAGCGCTCGCGAGGGCGAGACGTGTGACTTACGATTGGGAATTGACGGAGCCGAGGAACGAGTGGGGTCCGCTGAAGGTTGATGGGTCTGGCGAGGTCGACTGGAGAAGACTGGAGTCGATTTGTGTGGTTGTCGTGAGACAATTCACTATGGCGATCCGTGGCAGAATGACTTTGCCGCAGGGATTCTGTTTTTCTTTCCCTTATCGAACACTGTCTGATCCGACACAACCAGAGGACTGGGCAAGGGCTCAGGGGACATGGATGGGGACCTACGTTTTCATGCACTGGGAGGGTCTGGTGGAGTTTAATACATTTCGCGCCGCGAGTAATCGGCCGACGCTTGAGGACGGACCCGAGTCATGTGGAGGGCTAATGAAGCTGGAATTGCAGCTGAACATGGCGTTGAAAGACGATCCAAAGCTGCATACCAACCTCCCTATTTGCGAGGACCTACCGCCATTATATTTCTCAGGCATCTCCAGGAGCTGTGACTTTCAGATGGCTACCTTCATTCGCGGTATGGCTTGTCTGGCCCCTGGTGGGAAAGAGGTGCGATGGCGATATATTGTCAGGTAAGTCAACAGTTTCTGCTGGTCTTCGGGGTAGGTGCTAACCATACATAGGTATAGCGGCAGTGACCAATGGCTGCTTGAGGGTGTTCAGCCTGGAGGCGTTCGATCGGGCTGTGTGTACGGAACTTGGACGAGCTGTCTTCACGACGATGGAGGTACGTATATACATCTCACACTCTGTCAACGCAGCGGACTTTCGTGCTCTTTTGTTTCTCTTGCTGACAAAATGTTAGCGCCGGTCGGTCCTTTCACATACGTCCCGGAGGAACTCTGCAAGCCGACGTCTATCGTACTTGTGAGATAGGGGCACCTCGTGGGTTTCGTTGCACTCCTTCACTTACAATAATGCATCTTGCAACCCGTTCCGTTTCTACTCACATCTACGGTAGTTCAGTCTCTCATTGGACCCTCTTTTCTCTCTCTCTTCTACTTCTATTTTGTTTCCGAATCGGTTCCCTTTTTCTTTGCATCCGTGACGTCCCCGAGGGGAGGGGGAAGGGAGGTTGGGGGTGAAGGGTGAAGGGGGAAGGGGGAAGCGGGATATTGTTATCTCTGCCTGAAGATTTCTCGACGTTCTGTTTCTTTCTGGCTGTTTGAGGAGCTACCTCATCTTCGAGGGCCGAAGCGTTCTTCTTCTTCTTCTTCTTCGTCGTCGTCGTCGTCGTCGTCGTGCACGGTTTGGCACTCAAAAGCCCACTTTATAGTGCTTACTAGAAGCCATTTTACTGTGAGAGGATGGGGAAATAATTCATCCTTGAATATAGTCAAGTCTTTGTAGCTGGCCTTGCCATAGCCGCTCATACTGTACCTTCTCGTCCAAATTTCTATGTACGCATCGAAAGAGCTCTGAAAATCGATATTTATTATGTTGATGAGATGGGAGGACTCTACTCAAGAGCCAACTGAAAATTACGATATGAATTCGATGGTACTGTTTAGCGTCCATGGTTCTGCTACTAATTGACTGCCACCTCAATCTGATGTGCATGGTTCCTACGTCCACTGATCGGCTGAGTGGTACCCGCCAAATCAGTCGCCTGAGCCATAATTCGATGCCTGCCAGGAAGCAAGCTCAATTGACCTTCGAAGAACTGCCACTCGTATTGCGATCGCGGCTTCAGTGGCACAACTGCTCTCTCAATCCACACCCCATCATGGAGCACGCTGATACTCACCTTCTGAATCCCAAGCGCAGCCCAGGCTCTCCCAGTCACAGTCACGTGCGGTCCTTGGACCTCACCTTCGCTGGCTGGCTTAGTCAGCAGAAACGAGTTTGGCTCGACTTCCCAACACGGCCGCTTGCGCTGCTGGTCCGGATCAGAGGGGTCGATCTCGTTGTAGTAGATTGTTGTGAAAGGACTTCTGCTCCGCGTCTCCTGCAACGACAGGCGGCACAACCACTTTGTTGAGTTCGTGCCAAAAAACCCAGGGACAACAAGCCTGACAGGGCCGCCTCTCTCCTTTCCTAGTGGCTCACCGTTCATTTCGTACGCTACCAATACGCCGCCGGATAGTGCTTTGCTCAGTGGCATGTCCTTCTGGTATCTGTCCGCCTTGGTCCCGGAGAATGAGCCGTGTTCTAGGCCGTCGGACCAGACGTATTTGGCCTCAGATTTTGGCTTGGCTATGTCGAGCAGTAGTTGAAGCGGTACGCCGGACCAGACAACGTTTCCGATGCGCCAGAGATTCTCTACTGGTGGTTTGATTGGGCTGCCGTAACATTCGTGGAATGCTGTGGTATCTTCTTTAGGGAGGTGTATCAGTTGGTTCCAGGTTATTGAGAGGGGCTTCTCGACTAAGCCGTCGATGACCAGTTTCCAGCGTGATTTGTCAACGGCGGCGGCCCCCATGTGGATGGTCTGGAAGAGATCATCTTCTGGTGTGTAGTAGGACTGGAGTTCGTGGGGAGGTCTCGGTGGACGAAGATGGAAGCCTGTGTTAACTTCGATGAGTGCTTCACGTTCATTACCGGCTTGTGAGTCTTCAAATGTGATGTGCCTGAGGCACGCTTCGATGTTGTCGTGGTTAATGCTCTCTGTGTCCGCATGGATCTGCATCGTTACGAATCGTGGACATCGGACTCACCGTATACTTGAACAGGAGGTAACAAAGTATCGAAGGCAACAATTAGTGCAATTCGAATACGAATGTGGCATCTCGCCAACTATCAACCATTCATACTGAACGGTAAGATATGCAGCTATCAAATGGTAAGGTGATGCAGAACATTGCATGGAAAGCCTTAAGGCATGCTCAAAATGGCCGATTGTGACATCTAAATGTCTGGTCAGATGGCCATATTGATTGTGCGCATGTCCCGACAGGTGGTTGATGACCGGATCAGCAGGGCCGAAGCAGTTCCAAGCATGAAATCATTCCGCCTGCGCATCAGTAAAGTCCAAGTGCAGGTGTCCTATTTTCGCTTGCTACGCACAGCTTTCTCGACCTCATCATTGTGATTGTAGGTACAAGAGAATTCGTGAATCCTTGCTTGTTATCCGGTGTTTGAATACGACATAGGTGATGGAAGCACTACGAGTTGGCCAGCGATCAGCGTTGCGCCAACTCCTAAGGAGTTCCGTTCAACAGTCATCACAATATCAGCATTTCATTCCCCGGTTAGATATACAGCCAACCTTCCGCTCAAGACCTGTCCAGAACCTCCAACTCCGTTTATTACACAATGGCTCGCGGAGACCTCTGCTCACTCAATTGGTTCCTCGTCTATCATCGATGCGACGATGCGAAAGCACCGACAGTAAGCTCGACACGACACCAAACTCCCAGCTTAGCCTCGGTCAACGCATGAAGAAGATGTCTAAGGACTATGGCTGGGCAGCTCTCTTTGTTTACCTAGGTTTATCGGCTCTTGATTTTCCCTTCTGCTTTCTCGCTGTGAAGCTCTTAGGCACAGACCTCATTGGACACTGGGAGCATGTCATTGTGAGTAACGTCAAAGCCTTACTACAATGGCCTGTAAGCGGTACAATTCATGAGCAGATTGGCGAAATAGCGCAGAAGGTATCAGACAATATTGATGCAACCACAGAGGATGGAAAGAGATTGCTGGAGGAAAATGGTAAGGACGTCTACCAAGTGCAGGACCATGGGTATAAAGAGGCGGAGAAGGCTGCTACCAGGGACAATGCAAGTATGTGTAGTCTGAAGAATACTCTGTGGTAGATTATGCTAACATCGATGTAGGTATTTGGACACAGCTTGCTCTTGCTTATGCAATTCACAAGTCCTTTATCTTTGTTCGGGTTCCTCTGACTGCGGCTGTCCTTCCGAAGGTGGTGAAGACGTTAAGAGGATGGGGTTGGAACATTGGGCCGACGAGGAAGGTGAAAGCTGTCGTGGACGGAAAGGCTGCTGGTGTAAATACAAAGGGCTCTGGGGTAAAGGGGGACGATTGATCGAGTACACTGGTTATCGCGTCGATCTGGCTCAGGACGAAAACGAAACCACCAGAAACAGATGATTGATTCAATGGTTTGCAGTGGTCCGAACAACGCGACCCAATTACAACAGCAAGCACGAATTTCTTGTGCATTTCTTCCGCGACCTCAAGCCTGGTCGATCATTTGGTACTCAGACTAACTCTCCTCTCCATGTCTTTGGTCGAACCTTATGCTAGGATTTGTCGAAGGCCTTGTGAAAAGCTTGAAACCGGCAACAAATGGTAGCCAGGTGCTGTGCCTGCCGGTCTTGAACAGTTTGGGAAACTTGGAATGAAGCGGAACGCAATCCAAGGTATGCAATGTATTTCTAGACATGGCATGACATCAGTCCAGAGAGTCGGTGTACAATAAACCACACATTAGGGCGGAAAGAGCACGGCTCGGGTCGTAACAATGACAAGTACATTGGATTGTGAGAACGGCGTATTCTGGCTGAGACTAAGTTGGGCAGTAATTTCAAGATGAGGCAAGTATTGCTGGAACATGACCGCTTTTTGTTTCAGTCTCAGTTCGTGATGAGAGCACATGGAGACAGCCTATGGCAGGAAGCATGCGAGGTGGCCCGTTCCGAGGGCTTTTAGGTCTGCCCTAGAAAATACAGTAGGCACTTGTACTGTACGGTAATTTATCACAATCGTGATGACCGGGTCCCAGTCAGCCACACCGAGAAGATTCTGGCTGGATTCAAAGCCACAAGGATAGATGCTGCTTCTCGTAACGACATACCTCAATCTTTCATCGTATTTTGTTTGCTACGGTTCAGGAGATGGTATGACCAAAGAGCTACTTGCAGATGATGCGTGCCACAAGCAGATGGATAGAACCCGGGAAGCTTTTCAAGGACGGTTCTTCTATTCCCGAGGTATCGTGATTCTGGTGCCGGTGTTTGGCCACGAATCAGCGTATTTGTGTGGTCGTATTGTTTCCATACAGGAAACAGGCGGGAGCGGTTCTTGGCAATCTGTTCCTTCTTCCTCAACCTCTGGCTGTCTTTTCCTCGTCCTACGAGCCTGCGAGTCGAGATGAAACCTGTGTCTTGTTCACCATTCCAGAGATCTAATAAACCATTAGCTTCTCCAACTTGTTTGTGATCGTATCATATGCCCAACAAGGCCTTCACAGAGGAGCGAAGATTGTTTGGGTCAGGATGGCAGATAACTGCAGCAGCTCCTGCAAGCTAAGAGCTGGCCGCATAAAGGTGACCGCCATCATGCATTGGCTCTTGATTGCCAGTCCACTCAAGCACAACTCCATCACCATCGCTCGCTTTCTCGGCCTTGACCTCCAACTTGGACGTTACTGGTGACTGGCTCATGCCGTCAATGGGTCATCTGGCGATCGTGACCGCCCACTCCAGTGCGTCGATCAGCCTAAAAATGTTCATGAGACACTGGCACACAGACTGCCCTCCCTCCCTTACGGTACACTACAATCTGATCACGGGCGTGTCTCTTCCTCTCATCCTGCCGCTTGCCGTATGGTCGTTTCCGTCCCTGCTCCATCCTCCCCACTCTCCTCCATTTGTTTGCTCGCCTTCTTGTTCTTTGTCTCTGCCCCATTTTTCTTGTTTCGTTCCTCTCGGAACTCGAACAAGGCCACGGCTGACCCTCTACCCTGGTCTCTGTATGGTACCGTACCGAACCCTCCGCCGAGACTGCCTTAGTACTAAAAGCTATTCTTCCCACCCTCGCACATCCATCTTCATACATCAACATCGGTGCTTCCCGCTTTGTTGTTTTTCACACATTTGGTTCATTGAAGTTTCTACTCCCATGCACCCATTGCTGTGTTGACAGCGAGTCTTCGAGGTGCGACGAATTACCCCACTCCTTTACCGCCTTTTGCCCGCTCAGCCTATCACCAAACGATGGACTTGTCTTACCAACAGTCTCAACCCTATCAGTTTTATGAACACAATCACTGGTCAGAGGACTTCAAACCGTCAGGTCTGGGTGAAAACGAGCAAGGTCATCGCCGCAAAGAGGGGCCTCGCGCTTCTGCAACACCTGTAGACTTCGGCGCTCCTTCTCACAGCCGTCGACCCTCTATGTTGAAGGTTGAGGATGATTACCCGACGAATGAGCAATCGTGGCACGGTAGGCGGCACGAGCCTCACCATTCAATGAGGCATTATTCTCACCCTATAATGCCTGCTGCGCATACACTGGGTCAACATCAGCCGTATATGCGAATTGATCCCAATTTTGCAGCCTCTTATGCACATCCACAACAATGGTCCGTGCCACAATCCGGTACGAGCACACCAACTCCAGCCTACGGCGGTGTCGATTCATATGGCCATCCAGTGCAATACGTGGGACATCATGGATTCAACTTCAATCAAGATCCAATCTCCGCTGTGTCCATGTCGCCGTCACAATCAAGCCAGGGGGGATGGGCTTCAGCAACATCGACTGATAGCACAGAACAGCAAGCTGCTATGCTGCAGAGTCCAATGTACCGACCCGTGTCGCCCCAGCTGGTCTTACGTCCGGATGGGATTCGCAAGAAGAATGCTCGATTTGAAATCCCAAAGGAGCGCAACCTGCAAACAATTGATGCATTGATTCAGGCATCGACGGACGACAATGAAAAGAAAGAGCTAAAGCAGCAGAAGCGGTTGTTGAGGAACAGACAAGCAGCGTATGTGATCCGTGTTGCGGCTAATCCCGTCCGTGCTAACTTTCTCACTAGCCTCGATTCTCGACAACGGAAGAAGTCCCACACCGAGAAGCTCGAGCAAGAAAAGAAGGTGACTGAGAAGAGAATGACTGACCTCGAAGATGGGTATACACACATGCAAGATACATTACAACTAGAGAGGGAACAGTGGATGCAACAAAGACAACACTACGAGATACAAGCCAAACAGTTGATACATGAAAGGGACGAAGCAATTCGAGCCAAAACTGTTGAAGCGGCAGATTACAGACGACAGCTGAATGCACTAAAAGATTACGTTCGGGAGCACCATCTCGATAGACCACACCGTATAGGTGGATATGCTCCAGCATCCGACATGAACAATATGGCATCTGAATTTAATGATTTCAACTTTGACGATGAGTGGGAGAACGAGTTCAGCCTTATTGGCACCGATGATCTGAGAATGGAGGAACTTGATTCGATGCAACGGCAAGCCACGCCGAAGCCACCGGCTCCAAGTACGACCACAAGCAACTCGAAGACCGATGCCAACTTCAGCTGGAACGCGTTCTACATGTGTCTCCTCTTTGGCGCTGTTGTCATCTCAGCTGGCGAACAGTTATCTAAGTTTGCACCCAAATCCTCACAGATATCATCACTTCCAAAGATCACCGACGAGTACCGTGTCGATGCCGAGAATGTCCTCAAAGCGGTCATGGAAACTAACCCTCTTTCTGCTCATGCGATTATTCCCTCGCGCTCAGCAGCATCTACCGCGCCAAGGACGATCGTCAGTGGGAGTGAGTTTTCGCAGATGGTTACAACCACAAAGGAAACATCTGGACTCGACAGCCTCTCGTCGACTCTGACAACACCATCTCAACAACAACAACTGCAACAAATCTTTTCCATGCCACCAGCTTCTTACAACCACATCGTCGATCCTCTTGGTGAATTTGATGACGACGCCGATGCTGACTTGTCCGATTCCCCAAAACCAACACGTCTCGAACAAGCACTTGCGGCTCTACAAGCTCAAAAGGCCGAGCATGAAAAGGCTACTGGTCTACGAAGCAAAGCCGACGAACGAAGCGTGCTCCTCGACCACGTCCCTGAAGAAGTCATTCGCGACTTCCAAGAATTTGTCCGTCAATCGAAAGCGCTCGAATAATGCAGTTTCTACCGCTTTCCTATGCTATTCACAACTGTCTTTACCGGAACAAAATTAGGCATTGGTTCGTTACACAACGGATGTTCTGCAATAGTCACATTTGACTCAGCTTATGACACCATCAACTCAGGTTGATGTTATGACTTTTACGACTTTGATTTTTGCACAGATAGAACAGCAATGGAAAACAGCTCGCCAGAGCTACGACATATTATCACGATTGGTACACACCACCGACACCCCAACCAATCGTATTCCACGATCGGTTTGAGTTTGGTAAAGACGAGCTTGTTTCGATGTTAAAACCGATGAAGGATGATTTGAATGCAATGTACCTAGTCTATGATTTCGTCAATTTTTGGATCTTCGAACTCCACTCTTAGCAAGCAAGCTGACGGCGCTGCACATACTGAGTCTGTACCAAGACTACGATGATGACTTATGAACAAATTACGAACCTACGAATTTCACGATTATTATGATTTGAGAGCGAGTGAATTCAATGCCTTCATTGGCACGTGAGGAACGGGGAAGTGGAGAGGACGAGCAAGCAGGAAAAAGGACCTAGGACCTGCACCATCGTGGCAACAGGCAGTAGGCAGGTCGAGACGAGAAGAAGAAAACCTGCCCAGTGGTACCGCCACATCGGATGTTCGAGGCCGTTGAGCCTAGCCACACTCTAGGCGATCGTCCACGATCTAGAGTCCAAGTATCAGCAGCAATGCAGCTGGATGACAGTATGACGAAGCCGAGGGTCCCAATCAAGAAGACTCGAAATAGACGGACGAATCGAGCTCTGACCCCATTGGACCATCTCCAGCCCGTGGACCAAGTGGTACAGATAAGTGAGTGGCTGACAGGTAAATCTAGATGGATGATAAGTTGATGAATCTTCTTGGCCCTGAGCTTTCAAGTCGAGACAGGGCAGGAACAAATACGACAGGCTTAGATGAGGAAATGAACGGTCGAATCGCAAGACCATACACGATGACGAGAAGCATGAGATGATCGAAACGAGTCACGAAGTACGAGCATGAATATCAAGCATGAATAGCATTTCTAAGAATTTATGAACCATCCTAATGAATGAATGAACGAATGAACAAATTGAATCAATATTTCTAGTTCCCTGCCCTAACCAACGAAATATTCCTAACCTATTAGTCCCAAGTATCGTCGACCTTAGCCGTCGCTTCACTTTGGGCATCAACACTAAGTACTGTACTAGTACACTAAACTGGACTTACATTAATAGCGAGTCATATGATAGATAGCACGCAGGATGCAACGGAACCGGTGAGTATCAGCCTGACTACAATATGTCAAATGGAGCAAGTGTTGGCGGAAGAGGAGAGTCAGGGTCTATGAACAGTACAGTACAGTACTGTACTGTAGGGAATGACGAGAAGGGAAGGGAAGGAACGGGGATAATGGGATGGGATGGGATGTGATAGTAGGCACAGGGCCGAGCATGATGTGGACATGATATAGCATGACATGACACAGGTCCAGGTGGCGGGGTGGCGGTGAGGGTAAGGCTGAGACTGGGACTGGGACCGAGACTGAGAGTTGGGTGGTTGATAGATAGGTAGGTAGGGGTGTATTGTTTTGTATCGTAAGTACATAGACCGTTTACATGGGCGAAGCGAGCAAGATTGAGTGGTGTGGACGTCGGTTGACGTAACATGCTCGTCGTTGGTGTACCGAGGGGGCACAGCAAGTGTCAAAGAAGGAAATGAAGCTATGAGTGAGGGTGAGAGGCACCGATTGGATTGAATGCGATACGAAGAGAACGATGATCTTGATTCACGGTCATGACGATGTATTGTAATTCGATATCTCAAGTCATTGTTGATGGTCAAACTGAGGCCGTCGAAATCTTCTCCATCGGCACTGTCGTACTCGTAGCATTTCTCAGAACTCAAGAATGTCTCAAAGTCAATTATCCCGCTCCCGAGCCGTATGTGGGTAATTCAGTCGTTACTGTAGAGATGTTCTCATTTCGGATCGTACTTCTCTTTCCAAATCCTGTTCCGGCGGTCAGCACAGATCCAATCGTCATAGTTAAGCAAACAAAATTCATCGCACTTCCGACGATAGTGGCCGAAGCGGAAAGAGTTTGTATGGCAGATTCAGGGCGTAACAATGCGGCCGCAGGATGCGGCCATGTTGAGAGAGTTTAGCTTATCCAACACGAGCCCATTAAGCCAATGATTCCGCTCTGGGCGGTCGAAACCTGAACCCCCAGGCTCCCACGTCGTCTATCCGCCATGTCTCGGTTCTCAAGGAGCGGTGTGAAAAGAATGGTAGATGAAACAAGAATTGCAAAAGGATTGATCACATACCAAGAATTCCCCACTGTTTTCCCCCCGATTTGTTCTGCTTTCCGGAGCAATTGTGCAGCTTTAAACTATTGGAAATCACGTGTCAGTCGTGTCTGGTATGCAGTCAAGTATACCACAAATAGACGTGCATGCGATAGGTGTGGCGACAAGGCTGGTTCGTTGACTGTCAAGCGGTCATTCTCCAGGCTAATGCAGGTACGTTGCTGCTTCATCCTTGCAATATGCATTGCTGCCCAAAAATCGATGCAGCGAAAGAACGTGGACCATATTGAAGTTACTTGCGGTAATCATGGGGGCCAGCATCAACAACGTGACTGTTGCATATGATTTTGGTTTTTGGTATTGTGGGTTTCCAAGCTCTCACACGGCGAGTTTTACCGGGGTTGTTCTTAGCGAGGATGGTGATGGTGATTCATGTGGTCGTGAGTCGTGACTCGCCTTGACATCCTATATGCATGATCGGTGGCCAAGATGTGATAGATGAGGCTCTGTTGTGCTCGTCTTTCCTCACATGTTCGCAGCCGACTGCAAGGGCATCTAACAGCGAGCAACGCAGATCATGTGGCAGACATGATGTTGTGAATGTTGCTTCACTAGGACGAGAGAATGTAGACACCAGAGGGTTGCTGCTTACCTTGTCTTTCTTCCCGCCGAATCCCTCTAAGTAGCACCATGCTGCCTCATTCAAGCCCTAGGCGCATGTTAGCAACACCGGAGGTCAACACTGTGAAGGCGCTTACATCAATATCACCCATAAAACCAGCACACTCGTAATATTGTCTTGCAGCGGGCTTGTCAATGGGAGTACCCCAACCAAAACGGTAACAATTTCCAAGCTCGAAGATTGCCAGCACAAGCTCGCCTTTGGCGGAGCCTCCTTTCTTCAGACCAGACTTTAATGCTTCTTGCTCCAAGGCTGCAGAGTCAGAAGCGGCTGATGCAAGATATACGAAGGCCTGCTTCTCATCCTTTTCGCATCCCCATCCGTGGCGTAGGGACAAGCCGTATAACACCTGAGATATGACATTGCCCCGTTCGGCCAGCTGCTTGAACATGGCCGTCGCTTGCTCGAGTTTACCCTCCTCATGAAGACGGATAGCATCCTGTATGTTTACATCGCTTTCCGCATCACTGATACTAGCGGAGCGACGTCGCTGAGGCTCCCCTATGCTCAGCTGCGACATGCCAGTCGTGGAACTGGCCAGTTCTGGACGAGCATTCGGGCTCCTGTTTGCACTAACCAGAACTGTGGCGCGCTGTTCCCATTCTGCTTGCTTCTCTTCCTCGTCACCTCCCGGTGTATATGCATCGGGTATTTCGGGTAAGTCAGACGGGACATTCGGAGATGTCGCGCCAGCAGATTTCGACCTGTTTCTGCTGCCTAGATGTAATCTGTCGGATAGACGACGGTGCTGCTTTTGCGGTGGTCCTTCACGTTCGGTCGTCCACGATGACTCCTGAACACGATTGAGCGACTTTTCTTGTGAGGTGGGTAGCGTAGAGAAATATGTTTGAGTAGGTGCCGGGGCCGAATCACCTGGAAACGATGGAGGACTGATCGGTTCTTCGGTGTGCGTATCGCTTCGAACAATCTTGACCTGCGGCGGGTCGAAGGCTTGCTGGTACTGCTGCGGCTGCGACGCAGGACGAGAGTACGTATCTGTCTTTTCCTCAATCCTCTCTTTCTTCTTGAGCAGGTTGCGCAAAGGCATTCTGTCGGTGCAGGTGGCCGTCTAGGATCCAGGTGCGTAGCGATTAAACCTTTCCAACCTCACGAGGAGCCAAATCAGGGTGTTCGTCTGCTGTGACTATAGGCCTTCGCAAACACCGAGTCAACAGCCATAGAAGACATGCGTACTCGTACAGATCGTTGCGCGTTGAGGCTGATGCGCACGCCGGTGCATTGGGGCTGTGAGCAGCTTAACGGTTGCAACGCTTGGCTTTTGAGGAGGGACAAATTAAACCAGGATCATTGCACTTAATTCCTAATTTAGGCTCTCTCGCATCCATGCTCCTAGCTGCACCACATATCTTTCCGGAAGCATCGTGTAGATCAAAGCAACGACCAAATATTGCCAAACCACTGTCTATGCAATACCACAGCAAAAGCTCTGGAAACTGTACTATCCAAATAGCAAGAGAGATATGTTGATTCATGTCTTGCCTCAATTTTAAACTAGATATCTATCACAGAAGAAATTACAATTACTGCATCAGTATCATACTACATAGCACCCCATATACCACTCGTCTAGATGTGTCGAACCACATCTCGGTGAGCTGCATGGTTGAGGTGAGCATCGAGGTGCTGTCGTCTCTTGATGCCTGACTGGAAACTCTCCACCAGTCGGTCCGATCCCTGAGCTTGGTACGTGTTCAACGCACTGCACTCGTCCTGGAAGGCAGTGTTGTAATACTGATCAACGTTTGCCGACGCGGGTTGCTCGATATACTGCAGTGCCATACCACCATCAGCATGCCAAATGATGTGGCAGTGCATAATCCAAGCACCGGGGTTGTTGGTTTGGAAGCCAATGACTGTCCAACCAGATGGCGTAGCAAGAGTGCCATAGAGCAAGGCCGTGTCACGTCGAATAGGGTTGGTGAAATCCAGCTGCCCAGCCATAGAAGAGTCGAAGTTGCCTGTGCCTTGCCCGAGGACAGAGAAGTCGTGACCGTGAAGATGTATGGGATGAGATGTGCGGAATGGATTCTGGATGACAAAATAGACCCAAGCACCGGGCGTACCATCCAGCACGACCGCATTAGAATAGATGGAGCTGTCGTACGGGGCGCCAACTGTCGCCATAGTCTGTAACGTTGGCTGACTGTAGTTCGCAAGCAGTTGGTTAGTTCCTGAAGTTCCGTTTCCGCCGAAAAACCAGCGGACGATGAGGCCATAGCCATTCACGAATGCGCCACCTGCATTACCAGCTGGAATGGTCTGGGCAGTTGAGACGAAATCCGATTCCGACCCGGCATTCTTGGACACAATAGGCTTGAGATTGGACAATAGTTCGTCCTGACAATCGCCAATATTGATCGTAAGCGGAGAGCTGGCGAAGGAGTTATCTGGTGTGACACCGCATGATTTCTCATACTCGAAGATGCCATTGTTGGTTCCGAGGCCGGAGTTGAGGTTGTTGATTGCACAGCCTGCTTGGGTGATGGCCCGGAAGTAATAGGCGGAGGATGGCTATGCATGATTAGCTTGATTTGTTATGATGTTCGCTCATCTTACCTGGTTGGCTTCTACAATGATGTTGTATCGTTGACCGCCATGGATGTAGAGGTAATCCGTCACATATGGAACAATGGGCGTATAGTCAGCGCTGATAACGGTGAAGTTATGACCGTCTAGGTGCACAATGTAAGATCCCTGAGCCGAACTATAAGAGGTCAGTAACCACAGCTTATGATAAGGTTTGCTGGAACTTTACCTGTTGATGATGCGGAACAGATGTTTCTTGCCCTCCTTCAAGATCCACTTGGGAGTTTCACCCTCAGTGCCGTCCGGAGACAGATTCTTGCCGTTGAGGAGGTAGTTGACAGCGACAGGAGGAGGACCCGCAGTCCTGGCTGCGCGAGCCGCAACCTCCATCATGGGACTGTCGTACACATCATCAATCATGATGGTACCGAGATCGAGGTCATAATTGGCTGTTGCGGGGCCGTGGATGATCATAGGTCCACGGACACCACCACCGAACTGAGCCATTGCATGACCATGGTACCAGCCTGTTCCATAAGTCGAGGCGTGGAATGTGTAAGTTCTGCTTGAGCCAGGAGCGATACCACACTCTGTGACACCAGGCACACCGTCTTGATCATTGGTACCAAGTTGACGAACACCATGCCAGTGAATGGTGGTTGCATTATTCTGCAACTGATTATGGACTGTGACAATGGCGATATCACCCCAATTGAGTTCAATAAGGGGGCCAGGAGTCTGTCCATTGATAGCGAAATCGAAGTAGTTGATGCCATCGAAGTCGGCCGTCGTATTCGTGATGGTAAGATCGAAAGTCTTCGTTTGGCTTGAGTAGTACAGTACATCAGTATCGTCACTTACTTTTTTTTCTCCACACCAGGTGCTTCGACTATTTGCGTCGTTGCAACTAGTCTCTGGCAGGCTTGTCGCAGTATGGGTCGCATTGTTACAGGTTGATGTGCTGTTGACAGGAGTAGTTGTCGTGGCGAAACTAGTCGTGGTACTAGTGATGTTACCAAAGAAACTCGTAGTTGTGCCATTGATGGGAGTAGTTGTCGTGCTAAGACCAGTTGTGGTGATGGAGGCATTACCGTAAATGCTTGTGGTAGTGCTCAAGGTACTCGTGGTACTGCTCGAGTTATTTCCGTAGAGACTTGTTGTGGTGGTGACAGAAACGTTTCCATAGAAGCTCGTCGTGGTCAAACTGCTTGCAGAACTTGAGGTGGTGGTTGTACCATTGTAACCGAGTCCAGAAGTGGTCGAGGTCGAGGTCAGAGTCTGAGTAGTGGTACTTGTGGTGCTAGCTTCTGCGCCACTTGTTGTAGAGGTTGAAGTCTGAGTAGTGGTAGTTCCATTGAGGAAGCCGTTATAAGAACTTGTCGATGTGGAAGAGGTTAGCGACTGGCTAGTGGTGGTTCCATTGGAATAGCCACCATTAGACGATGTGGTCGTTGAAGTAGTGCTGTCATATGGTCCTTGAGACGTGGTTGAAGATGTCGTCCCATCATACGGTCCTTGAGACGTGGTTGAAGATGTCGTCCCATCATACGGTCCTTGAGAGGTGGTTGAAGTTGATGTCGTGCCATCGTATGGTCCTGTCAATGAGGTAGAGGACGTAGCAGAGGTTGTGCTTGAAGAGCCTTTCCCACCTTGACTTGTTGAAGTGCTTGAGGAACCAGAGCTTGTGCTTGAGGATCCTGGGCCCCCTTGCCCATCGTGGCTGGCCGTAGTGGTGATAGTGGTGGTAATGTGGCTTGTGCTCGAAGGTCCCTGGCCTCCATGGCTTGTGGAGGTATTATTGCCTCCGTTGCTACCATTACCGGATGTAGTCGTTGCATGGCTAGATCGCGTGTTTGTCAACAGGCTGGTGGAAATATCGTTGTTGCAGGTAAGCCATTCGGTGATAGGGCAGACTGTGACTGTGTTGGTTTGCGTAACAACAACCCAGACGTCTTTATCTGGCTCAGCATATGCGCCGATGGAAACGAAGGGCAGAAGTGCCGGTAAATATTTTAGCGACCGCATGGTGGTGGTCGAGGAAAGGAATGACGAGAAACAGTAAAGAAAGGACGAAAGCAATGGCTTTCAAACGCACTGTGGTAGTGAACGCAAGTTGTGATAAAAGAGAACTGATCCAAAATAGAGAACGCAGCAGCAGATGTAGCACTTTTGAAGCAATTGTATCCTACCTGATTATTTCCGCAGCGTCGTCAGAAAGGCTTGGTCTCCATCAGCTTGTTGTAGTTCGTTTGAGACACCAATTGAATGACGAAGCAACAAGAAGTAAGGTGGTCCACTGGCACTTGGCTGATGCCAGTAAGGAGTCAGGAACATGAGGCTCCGCGAGACAGGAGGACCCAAAAGATAGGGTTGAGTTTGTTTCGATCGGATAGATCGGAAAGCAAAGCCTCTGAACAAGAGTGAGCAGATGTATAGGAGATCAGCCCACGATTGAGGCTGCATCTTTCGAAAGAAATCAAACACGTGTACTCGATGGCTAGGAAGAAATGTGTAGATTGCTTCGCTACTTTCTCGCTAAGTTCGAGGTGGAGTTAAGGATCGGGCTTTTTGGGCTTGCAGATGCCAAGAGAATCTCAGGGGTAAGAAGATTGGCTTTACACAGTTCACATCCCATTGGACGCGGTCAATCATTATCCCCCTCAGGCTATAGAGATCCTTCCACCGGCGCATGCTTCTTCCTGTCAGAAGTTACGCCCCCAAGCCACGTTTTTATCGTTTTGTGTCACAATCAAAGTTCCCGCCCAAACCCTGGAGAACGCCTAGAGAAGAACAAATCTTTCACATCATAACAATCTATGCTAATTGCTCCACGCCAGCGACGCAGCATACGGCTGCTTCAAGAACGGGGATGATCACTTGTTCGAGCTCCTCGGGATTTCGAGGCATTGGCAACACCATTCCGGATGGCTTGGTGGAGCGGCATAGTGTGGCCATTCGGTCGAATGTGCCGACCGGGCTTGGAACTCCCCATCCCCTCTCCTGAACCAAAGCGGCATCACTCGCGTGCATGTTGACATGCAATAGAGTCGTGTGTGTGTTGGTCTGCAGAGATGCAATTTCACCAATGCATTGAGACACTCCGTTGATGCGGTGTCGTGCATACAGGCATGTGTCGTTCTCTCGGCTGGGGGCAGTGTGCTTGCCCAGATAGGTGACTCTGGCGTACTTGTCGTTGAGGGCAGCAAGCGCTTGATGAAGGTAGGATATCATGTCGTCCTCGTCGATCTTCTTCTCCTCGCTGATGTGTGATCGAGTAGCCAAAACATTCAAGTAGCCCCGTGTCGAGGTGGGGGTCGACAGTGCTCTGTTTCTGCGGAGTTGCTCGGCCTGTGCAACGGCCATTTCCTTGCAGTGTGCAGTATGTGTTGGCATCATCATATTGTCGTTGACCAGTGCTGACTGGCTTGATTGACCTGCATATTCGGTGTCCGGTCTCCCGAACGCCCGTTCCGCCACTAAACCCCTTGGGGATGTACTCAAGTCTTGGCGACGTTGATTGAGCCCTGGTCCGCTGCATCTTGCATCGTGCATCATCCAGAGATACAGTGGCATCCTGCAGCATCCTGTGTCCGAATAGAATCATTTCTTATCGTAAACGTCATGATCGGGATATTTTGACAGCTGTCCGTTACTTTGGTAGGTCTTTATTCAAGCGACGTGCAAGCTCCCCCCTGATCTGGTTGATCGACATGTGGACGCCTGGGGGAGCGGGGCCGTCTGTCAGCGAACAATCTTAACTCCTTTTGCAACACAAGTACAAACTTTCCGCTTGCATTAACATGAAGATGAGCTTGTGCGTGTGGTGCAAGGAAGCCTCACCCAGCCTTTCAGCTAGCACATTGTACATCCTTGCGTCAACCCTGATCTTTTCCTTCTCGGGTGGCAGCAGGATCGCTGCTAGACATGCAGCTATTTGCGGTCAGGGCTATAGGATTTGCGAGTTACACATGCTCGACGCTAACGATTGGTCTACAGCCAGGTCCATTCCAACAAACACGGCCGTGACACCATGTATTGTAATCAAGCTCACTTCCACGTGCATCTAGGCGAGTCCTGATCTAGTCTGCGCCAAAGCTTGTGCATGCCATTTCACGCATTTTCGTAGTATCTCAACCGCGACCTCAATTACCTGGCTGAACTTACTGCCTTATCTGGCTTGGACCAAGTTGCTTGAGCCAGTCATTGGGGTCGTTTGCGCTTCCTTCCGAGCAGCCGGTCAGACGTGTTACGGGCGGTGGAAATTGTGTCTGTCATTCATATAGCTGGTACCATGCAAGACAGTACGAATATTACCCTCAAGCGGTGACCCCTTGAGGGTGCTAATGGAAACGGACTCTTGATATATAAGTTTGTTAATGCAGTCCATCTCCGTTACAAATCTTCCCCGAGTCCAGCCCACTACTCTACGTGCAAGTCGAATTCCGTCTACCACTGCATATCCGTTCTCACATATAGCGCTGCAGACCTTGTGCTACCTCATCTCCCGACCTATCTTCTCTAACAAGGAACCACCAGTAGACCCCAACGACAAAATGTTGTGCGCAACAGAGACACTCTATATTGTTTCGGCAATTGTGATCGGCACCGTTCTCCTAAACACAGCCATCCATCTGGTCCGACGACGATTATCAAGCAAGCAACGCATCCTTCCTCACGCACATTGGGAGCAGAGGCTCGATGCCGATGAAGCTAAGGAAATGGCCGTTGCACAGGCCGAGCAACTCCGCAGAAACAGAGCACTGTCGACCCCCACCTCGACACGGGGCTACTTGAATGTTTTGGCTACTCGATCACACATCAGCGCGGAGAAGAAGATCGA
>Ga0115842_100156_pt1 | contig 24312 bp, 27 predicted proteins | sample InSIn2SAF170_2_FD_83856 | JGI IMG/M metagenome (GOLD analysis project Ga0115842, IMG submission 83856)
TCATATTCGTCTCACGCGTCAGGCTCGAAGACCCTAAAGTTGTTGATTTCCGGCTTGCAGCAGACGCAGGCGCAGGCGTCGCAGAAGCAGGAGGAGTGTGCGAATGGTTTGGTACAGCGCCGGCAGCCTTGCGCTTTTTCGAAATATGTGACGTGGCAGCGGCAGGTGCTGCAGCGCTCGGAGTAGACTCTTTGGCAGTCTTGCTGTTCACGGGAGTGAACTGCGTTGGAGTTGCAACTCGTTCCACTGCTTCTGGGTTAAGAAGCGCAGGTGCCTGCCCACCTGAGCCTTTCTTCTTCGTCGTAGCGGTAGAAGACAAATCAAGGTCCATTTCCTGATCTTCGGCGTAGTTGGGCCGAGCATTTCCTCCTCGGTTACGTGATCGCGTGCCGTATGTAGCAGCGTCTGCCATAGTGCCATCAAGACCGTCGATGTCAGAAGGTGCTAGTTGTGCGTTGGAGGAAGCCCGCGCTGTTTGCGATCCACCCCGTGCGACAGCGGGATTGCCGCTTAGCTGGGCTGATGGGGCTGTAGGTGGCGTGGAACGGGCTGCATTCTGAGAAACCGCCCGTGCATTGACAGTCTTGAAAGATGACGGAGCCATATCGTGTGGTTGCCTAGAATTCGGTGTAGCAGCGCGAGCGTTGTCCGGTAAGTTGTTCGTCGACACTCGGAAACCCCCGGGGCCTTGCGATGACGAGGCAGCCCCCGATGAGGGTGTCTGAGCCATGATAGTCACAAGGCCTCTGTAGCTGATGCGATCATGAGGCCATCAAATGATTCGTCGTTGAACGGCGCGCTGTAGCAGGAGCGTGAAGGCGAGAAGCGCGTCTGTGTCGTGCGCTGGATATCGAAAGGGACTACACGCCAGACGATATGGGGCGTCCAAGTCCAGACAACACGGCACAATCGCCGAAAAGTAAAAGTATTGGCCAGGTTCTCCGACAGTAAGGTCAAAACAGGTGCGACGCGCGACAGTCCATCGGGGTGTTACAGCACGCGCGCATAGCAGTCACTGCGGTTTCGGCGGCGTGGAAGAGTGAGTGGAAGAAAGATAGAATTGAGCGCCCTTGGGAGGTTGCGCCTCTCTCCCGCTCACGTACCGGCTAGCGGAAGACTACGGCATGATCCGCAAACTAGCTATTTCGACAACACCCATGGATACGCTGATTCAGGCTATCTGATGAAACAACTCCTCCAACCCGAATCCTGAAGCACAATAATAAACGAAGAGCCAAGCAGCCAGGCTGGACGCTCAGTGCAAAGAACAGACCATAGCACGTTCAGCAAGCATTGGGTTGCAGCAACATGGAAGAGACAACAGTAAGTTGCCAGACAGCATGGCAAGAGCGGAAAGCCAACTTACGGCTAGTCTGATTGGCCATGACTGCTTGCTTTATTGCAAGTAGTCCGCTTGGAATGGGCGTGATATCTCTGTCATCCATGCGGCACGCCGAGCTCTGAGTACCTCCGTAGAGTATCAAAAAGGTCTTCCGCTTTCTGGAAAGAGTGTCTAGCATACGTTGACGTGATGCTGGTCGTTGGGCAGACGCTCGATTTTCAGTCTTACGCATGTCCCTACGTGTGTAATACCTCAATCGTCAGCTGATGCCGAGCTATCTCATGCTCCAGAGAGCCAGGCCGTGTATCGCCATACATGTGCATCTTTATTATGAAAGATTTATGGTGACGTGTCAAGTCCCTCTCGCTCTTCGGCGGTTCATCTTGTAGATGAGGTCCCTTGATCGCTTCCCTCGGAATCGATTCGCCGCTAGGCCAGTCCCGCACACGCTAACACGACTTCGTTCATCGAAAGCTTCTTTAGATCTGACTCCCTACAGCAATACCTGCTAAGAAACACCCATGCTCCGACATGCAATTTCACGTACAACGAACGCCATCATGACAACGACACCGAAAAGGGTCCCCATCCCTAAGAACGGCGTTGATTACCGCGGCAAGATCGTGCTCGCCCCTATGGTTCGGAGCGGCGAATGCCCGTCTCGGCTGCTCGCGCTCAAATATGGAGCAGATCTTGTCTGGGGACCGGAGACAATAGACAAAGCCTTGATAGGCACAACGCGGCATGAAAACGTGACGACGAAGACGGTCGACTTCACGAGACTGTCATCAAATGGCGCGAAGAATCCATCAGTCAACCCTGATCAAAGGGAAAGTGTCATCTACCGCCTTCATCCGGAGCGAGAAGGCCGCAAGCTCATATATCAGATCGGCACCTCGAATCCAGAGACCGCCGTGGAAGCTGCCAAGCTCATCGCTCCAGATGTTGCTGGTATAGATGTCAATGCTGGCTGTCCGAAACCATTCAGTACGACTGGTGGTATGGGTGCAGCCTTACTTAAGACACCAGACAAGCTGTGCTCAATCTTGGAAGCGCTTGTCAGAGAAGTCGGCGCTCCGAATGAAATTGGCATCAGCGTCAAGATTCGCATTCTAGATACGGCAGAGCAGACAGGGACTCTTGTACGGAGGCTTGTGGCAACGGGTATCACTGGCCTCACAGTTCACTGTCGAACGACGCCTATGCGGCCACGAGAACGCGCAATCCGGGATCAGCTGAAGATGGTGGCCAACGTATGCCGCGAAGCCGGTGTAGCATGTCTGATGAACGGCGATGTGTACTCTCGCGACGAGGCTCTTGATCTGATCTCCGAATATGGCTGTGACGGCGCGATGATAGCGACTGCGGCTGAGACAAACCCATCCGTGTTCAGACCGGAAGCAGATGGCGGTAAGGCACCGTGGGAGGAGGTTGTGAAGGATTATGTCAAGACTTCGATGGAGGTCGAGAATCGATGGGGCAACACGAAATTCCTGCTTGGACAGATGATACCAGGCAAGAACGACGCCTACAAGGCCATGACGCACACCAAGAGCTATGCAGAGCTTGTCAAGGCCCTCAAGTACGACAACGACTTCCTGCAGCAGGCCAAAGCCGTCGACAAGGCTCTGGAAATTGGTGAATACGAGAAGCCCAAGATGTCGAAAGCTGAGCGTAAGGCTGCGAACAAAGCGAAAAGAACCGAAGATGCGCGGACGACTTCTGAGCAAGCAGAGATCAAGAAGATAGCAGCTGGTCTCAAGCGAACGGCGGCAATGGCAGAGCTGGATATGCCGCCAGATGTCGCGCGTGAGGCTGGCCCGGCGAGTGTGTCCGAGAATGCGTCTGCTCTTGCGGTGTAAAATTACACCCGACAACGACCATGATCTTACTCGAGCATCTAAGCGAGCATTTGCAGCGTAAACGGTTGGCATCGAAACCAGGGACCAAGTGCTGGACCTGGAACAGCTTTGCAACAGCAATTGCATTTCGCGCACCTTCGGACCTATTCAGCTTCCACGTACATACCTCCACTCAAGAAGCATCAGTATTCCAGACCTGATTGAATACATTGAAGTATGCGCGTAAGGTTGTATGGTCCGTGTGCCTGATTAGTAATGCTCGATATCGGAAACGGCAGGTCCTAAGCCGGCGGGCAAGGGCAAGGGCCTGTATCGGCTTCCTCGTCATCGACGACACCGCAACATACTAGCTATCAATTGACTTGGTAAGTATTCACGATTTCCTATACTCCAGTCGTCTCACTTTCTAGTCGTTATATTATAAGGGAAAGCGGACTACCACATCAAGCTACGAGAACCAATTCGCATCTCCTCTCGTACAAGTCAACAACACGACGGCCATCATGGGCGGCGGACCTGCGAAAGAGCACCTACTCTGCCTACTGCCATATCCAGAACCAAAGGAGATTATTCACTCATTGCGCAAGAAGTTCCACGGTATCGACATCACCTATCATCAAGTCACCTTCAGCTCCGATGTCGAGCAGCAACGCAAAGACCTCCAATCGCTGCCCAACGGCATATGGAAGGATGTGACAATCCTCTACACGCTGTTCACCTTTCCTGAGAAGCCTTCGGACGCGCCGAACCTTAAGGTCGTACAACTCTCCAGCGCTGGCAGCAACCAGATACAGAAGCACCCACTCTACACCGATACCGATGTCACAATCACAACGAGCTCCGGCATCCATGGCCCGCAGATAGCGGAGTGGTGCATTATGACGGCGCTGGTCCAGAGCCACAAGTACAATCAGTTGCATGATCTTCAGAAAGAGCACAAGTGGGGCAGCAAGCGCTCGGGTATGGCTGACTACCATAACGTGCACGATATGGTCGGCAAGAGATTGGGCGTGTTAGGCTACGGCAGCATAGGAAGGCAAGTGGGAAGAGTAGCCAAGGCAATGGGTATGGATGTGCTGGCATACACCGCGACGCCGAAAGACACAGCGGAGAGTAAGAAGGATCAAGGCTTCATCGTGCCTGGTACTGGCGACCCGGACGGCGAGATACCAAAGGCATGGTACAGCGGGCTGGATAAGGAGAGCAGACTGCACTTCCTGAAGCAAGATATCGACTGGCTAATCGTGTCTGTGCCGCTCACAGATCAGACAAGGCACTTCCTGTCCACGGATGAGTTCAAGACGTTGAGTCAGAACGGCAAGAAACCGGGCTTCGTGACGAACATTGCGCGAGGCCCGATCATAGATCAACCGAAGCTCATCGAAGCGCTGAAGGATGAGACGCTCGCTGGCGCTGCGCTCGATGTGACAGATCCCGAGCCGCTGCCGGAAGACAGTGAGCTGTGGGACTTGCCGAACGTGACGGTAACGCCGCATGTGAGTGGCACCGGCTCGTCGTACACCGAGCGGAGCTTTCAGATACTGGAGGAGAACTTGACGAGGAAAGAGAAGGGTGAGAAGTTGCTGAACGTTGTGCGGAGAGAAAGAGGGTACTAGATTCAACTATGGAGACCCTGTGGCCACTCCAAACATTGCTGCCGGCCCATTACAGTGTGTAATGCTAAGCTCATTCACAGCCTAGGCTGAATCAGACTCTTACATGCATCGTGTGACACATTGCACGGGCCCTTACTTCTCATAATCCATCATTACGAATTCTTATCACTAAAGGCTTCCTTGGGAACATCGTGACCACCGATCAAAGCAGACACGGCCGTTCAGCAACACCCAGACTCAACTTCAGCAGAACTTCCCAGACGATGGACAGCAGTCCATTCGTAAGGCTCCCGCCCGAGATGCGCAACCGAATCTACGAGCTGGCGTTATCTCACCACGAACCGATCGAAGTGCACGCCGTGTGCCCAAACAACAGGTTCAACAGACCCTCTGTGTGGCCAATCACCCAATCTCGACTGCGCGCTTTGACCCAAACGTGCAAAGCCATCAGAGCCGAGAGCTCCAAGCTCTTCTTCGCAAGCAACGACTTCGTGCTCCTGCCCGACCTCCACTCGCGTAAGTACTACAACTACAACAACACCTTCAACGCATACGCAGCTGTGAACAGTTTCACTGCTGCGGAGGGCCGTCGAGCACGTGTCTGTCGCCCGCAAGATTATCGTGGACATCGGTGAGCTCGTCGTAGCCGATTCCGGAACCCTGGTCGCGCGAGTACGGCAGCTACAGCGATGGATGGAGAGAAATAATATGCAGTGCGTTTCGCTTTCAGTAGCTGTGCATCTAATAGTTGTGCTCCGCCGTCATCAACGGATTCTTCGATCCAACGCGGTCGAATATATGGAGTTCAATCTGAATGCACTGGACACATCTTTCGACCGTCTGATTGCGACTTACTCTGCACGAATGCAAGAAGCGAGGCCGGAGAACGAGGCTTCTTATGGGCTCATCTTATGTTCTTGAAGGACGCTCGAATACGTTAAACCGTTACAGCGGGCTGACCTGGATGGACTTTACCGGGATTTGGAAGAGTGATTGGAGTCCATTCTTTCTTAGCCCTTTTTCAAGTTGAGTGGCTAGTCCTGCAGCATGTGTGTTCGCACGCTGGGCGTTTGTCCCCCGGAGAACAGCGTTTGCACAGTCCTCCAACCACATTCTACGGTGTTCTGCTGCGTCAGCTGCCGTTTCAAAAGAAATTTCCTCTGCAGACTTTGCGTACTCAAGGCTGTGACATAGCATCTCGCAGCATCTCCTGAAAGCCTGTCAATCAGCACACATGCCTTCTGCAGTTATATACGTAGCAAACACAGGGCGTAGATCAACACTACCACATACCTCTTCCCGAAGCGAAACATTCAGACTTTCCACTACATTGCACCCTCGCAGCAATGCACCGGTCGCCACTAGTAAGGCTCCCACCTGAGCTCCGGAACCACATCTACGATCTTGCATTGCGTCAGACGGACCCAATCACATTCGCTTATCATCCTGGAGACAACCCCAAAGACTACAACGCGCCGCTAAGAACCGTGTCTCGCACCTACCGGCCCTGCCGCAGACCTGTCGACAACTACGAGCGGAGGCCTCAAGGTTATTCTTCGCCGTTCACTCCTTTACCGTCGACCTAAGCTGTTGCCCACTCTACCCCGAAGCTAGGGACGGCCACAAGTTCATTGACATCGAGGACGAATTTACCATGTTCATCGGCCGCAATGCCCTAGCCTTTGCTCAGCACACCACCTTCGACCTCTCACCTCTAATCGCTGGCATGCAGTATCGCCTGTTCGCAGCGTATCGAGATCTGAAGGTGCGCGGTCAGAAGGTGCCACAGCTGCGCTTAAGGGTGAAAGCAGTTTGCTTCGCGCCAGCGTGCGGCAACATAGACCTGCACTCGATACGTGGGATCTGGTCAGCTCGTGTAGTCGGGCTGTGGAGCAGGTGGACGAGGCTGTAAAGACGCATGGGCGTCGGGATCCTGGGAAGGTTTTATCGACGCTTGCAACGTGTCTACGAGATCTGAGAGGTGAGGAGGCTGCTGGAGCGTTGGCAAGTGTGCGGCGTGGGACGCAGTGGGGTGGCAATGTTGGTTTGGAAATGTGGATTAGGAATGTGGTGGGTTGGGCGCTAGACGGTCTCAGGGGCTGGTTGTGGCGATGAGTCCGATTTCGAGCTTTCTGAAGTCTTGATCTATACATGGTACCTTTGCTTCTCCGCTCAAAGAGTTCCAGCTGAATGCCAGCTGGCGATGTCGCTGCCTTTGTAGTTGGCACGTTTTGACTGGGAAGACGGAGGTACGGGCTGGCGAGAAGCCAGCGTTGCACTTTCACAAATAAGCGTTTGTATACTTTCCTTCACATGCCACGTCACCAGTTCTACCACGATTCACCGAACGTCGCTTTGTCAGCTAACACGAGCGACCCATAGAACCAATATTCTTGCCGACGACGCACATACTATTGACACTTCGACTTGGCTACACACGCCACGCACCAACATGTTCTGGAGTGCCGCTTCCTGGCCATCGACAAACATCTTGCACATCACTGCACCGGCACCCGCAACGATGGACAAGTCACCACTCAGCAAACTGCCACCCGAACTGCGCAATTGCATCTACGAGCTCAGCCTCGCTCACGACACGCCACTGCGCCTCTCTCATCAACTTCCTAGATGGGGAGGTCCTCCCCAAGCCAAGTTCAAGCTCGCGACGTCTACGTCCTCGCAAACAAGGTTGGTAACAAGGCCACAGACAAGACAACATGTCCTAGCGTTGACGACGACATGTCGCGAAATCCGAGCCGAGTGTGCGCAACTGTTCTACGCGATGAACGCCTTCGCGGTCGACTTGAGCGAGATCAGTCTGCAGGACACCACCTCCACGACCGTGATGGATGATCTCCTCGCGACTCTCGGCGCCGCTAACCTGGCCTGCGCTGGAAGCGTGTACGTTGATCTCGGGAACCTGTGGTAATATAACTGTGGGGCGCAGGTCTTTTCTACAACATGCCGTACCCTCAAAGCGTGGCTTGACCAGGGACCAGATGTCTCGCTGAAGCTAAAGGCCTGCTTCCTTCGTAGGGAGCTTCGCCATGAGGATCTTATCATGGTCACAGACATCGAGGTCGATGTCAGGGATCTGGAGGCTTCGTGTGCGGCCGCTATTCGTAAGGTGGACGGTGCCATACAACAACAGGGGCATTCTGTCAAGCTTACAGCGCTTTGGAAGGACCTGGAGTCTCTGATGCATGGCAGCGCTGTTGGTGAGAAAGGTGTTGCGGGAGATGGCAAGGGATATTAGGGTGTCAGAGTGAGCGGTCTGGCGACAGTCGAGCGTGTTGCTCAGGGGCCCTCAACTGGTGGAGTGCAGGGTCGACGGAAGAGGCCAGCGCTCGCCAACGTTCAGGGCGTTGGATGGAAGATGCTGCCTCAATGCGTGGGGCTCGAAGATGTGCAACGTTTGTCCAAAACCCGCAGTCTTGCTGGCATACTGTCTCGGCATTAGCAAAGACCTTCAACTCAGAACAATGGTAGGACAAATCTCACAAGTTTGCTCCAACCAGCACAAAAAAGCAGATCGGACAGAAGGAGAAGCATGTATACATTACCTTACACCACGCGTCCCTGTGACCTTACTTCCTCACACCCAGGCGATGTCAGCCGACAAGCCGATCATGGATAAAAGTCTCCTCACCGAACAAGAAAAACTCCTGCGAACCGCCTACACCAGCCTCTCCACACCCAACAGGCACTTGCACCTCGTCGACCGCAACTCTCTCCGCGAGCTAGCTCTACGTCACACCTTCGCCATCTTACCCAACCGCGCCTTCCCCTTGGACTTTCACGTATTGAACACCGAGGCCCGCAGTCTAGCCAGCAGCTTCCTAAACCGTTATGGTGCCGACATCTGGCCCACTGACAACCGAGATGAGGGTGGTATCCTCTTCGAACGAGTATACAAGTACTTCTATCAGCTGCTGCAGCTCCCTGCTCGAGCGCCGGAGGAGGATGAGCTGTTGGAACGCGTTGCGGTGAAGGATCTCAAAACAGTACAGCAGGAGAAAAGGGAAGAGAAGAAGAGGATGAATGATGCGGAGTGGAAGGAAGGGCGGTATACGATAAGCCGTCGCAAGAGCCATTCGGACCTACCTTCCCTACCCAAACCGGAGTGGACGGGTAAGACTGAAGCTGAGGAGCGTGCGGCTGCTGCGCTGGTGGCTGAGGGGGACGGCTGGCACATGGAATCGAGAGACGTTGTGGGAGAGGGCGAGGGTTTCGAGGAAGAAGAAGAAGATGATGCTGACGTGGCGGGCCCTGAACCTGGCAGAAAAGGCACTCCGAAGGAGGGCTTCATCGAAATCCACAAGGACCTGGCGAACCTGTCAATCGGTGGCGAGGAGAGTGGATCAGTCTGCACGGTGCCGATGGATGTCCAGTCCACTCCCTGTGGCGAGGTCTTCGACACCGTGGGCGAGCTGAAGGAGCATTTGGAGGAAGTGCATGGGTTGACTGATGCTACGATGTGGTGAGGGCGGGTTTCTGGACGAGCGCGTGCTCTTGTCATTGGACTTGCAATGCTTCTTGTCAATTCTGTGAGTAAAGTGTCCATAGCCAGAATACGCGGCATGCTACAATTTTCATCTGTTGAAGAAGCGCGATACCAGCGCGCCGCCTACGTTTCGTGCCAGTGATGCCGAGTAGAAACCAGTACCCATGATTCCACTCGCCTGGCTGAACTTGTCGCAGCGTGAGAATGCAAGCGTATTCGTAATCGTGAGCGTCATCGCAATCGCTACACCAAAGGTCAGCCTCACCCTTCACCTTCCCCTCCAAACCCAGCAATAAGTACTCACCAACAAGCGTCAACCAAATAAATTTCCACGTAACCAACGCCACCACCGCCAACGCCACCCACAAAGCCGGCTGCGCATACAACGCCAACCAAAAGAACCTCTTATCCGTCGCATTCACCAGCTTCCCACCCGGCTCATTCGGCTGTGGCGCAGACTCAAAGACCCAGTGACTATCGCCCGTTTGCGGGTTGACTTCGTTCCACCATCTCAGCCCGACGAGGCGGCGACCGGCGATGTTCTTGGTGTAGTAGAAGTCGGCGGCGAGTAGGAGAGTGGTGATGATGAAGATGAGGACGAAGGGTGTGCTGAAGATGAGGCCGGCAAGGAGGTAGATGAGGAGGGAGGCTGTACCATCATCAGTATATAGGATTATTTGAGAGAGTTTGGAGAAATGCTCATACAAGCTCGGAAGGAGAGGAAAGTGATGAGGGTGATGGGGTGAGCGCTCAGGCGCCAGTTGAGCGTGCCGGGGGTAGGGTTGTCGATGTCTGCCATGTTGGTTGCTGCGGTGGACTATCGCATTTGGCGTGATCGTGATGCTCGTGGCGGGTGTTGACTGGGCGCAATGAGATGTTCGTACAGCTGTAACGTCTGCGAAGCTCCCCAGGCACATGCTTTCCCGAAGAAGCCGCGTTTCATGCTACAACTTATGGCCAGGAAGACGAAAATCATGGCAGCATTGGAAGCGAAGCGAAGCGATTGCGGAGACTTATCATATCCCGAGGTCACTTATTCCCGGACAACAACCACTGAGTTGACTACACGCATCCTCTTGCGAGCTGGCGAACTTGCTGTAGATATCGTACCATAGAGGAAACCATGTAGGGAAGCCTGCCGCCCTCTCTATACCATCATCCCACTTGCGCTACCCAACCTCATCAATAATCGCCACCATGGCCACCACAGCGCAAGTCATTCGCCGGGCACAGCTGTACGGTAAGTGAACGCGCATTTCCATCGATCACTAGTACGTGGACAGCAAGACAACGAATAGCCACTGCTGCACAACACAAATCTCACTCTATATGTCCAAGCCACGCTCTAACCCTCCAACCCAGTCCCCGGCTCCTCCATGCGCTTCCTCGAGAAATCCCGCGGTCTCCAATCCGTCGACTCAGTCGCCTACGACCTTGAAGACTCCGTCACTCCCACCAAGAAACCCGAAGGCCGCCACAACATCCTCCAGATCCTCAACCGCGACCGCGTCCCTGGGATCCGCGAACAAGCCGTCCGCATCAACTCCGTCGGCTCCGGTTTCGCTTTAGACGACTTGACCTCCATCCTCCAAGCCAAACACCTGGACTGCCTTGTTGTGCCGAAGGTAGATAGCGCGAGTGACCTGCACTTCGTCACGGACGTCCTACGGCAGAAAATTCCCGAGCGACATGCTCCCGGGTCGAGGCATCCGGTGAAGATCGTGGCGTTGGTGGAGAGTGCGAGGAGTGTGATGGATTTGCAATCTATCTGCGCGGCTTCGCCTTATCTTTCTGGTCTGACGTTCGCGGCGGAGGACTTTGCGCTTGATCTTAGCTTGACGCGGACGCCGGGTTTGCAGGAGTTCATGTATGCGCGCTCTGCTATTGTTACGGCGGCAAGGGCTTTTAACCTTCCGTCTACGCTTGATTTAGTGAGCACCACTTTCCGTGGCGAAGAAGGAAGGAAGTTTTTGAGAGAGGAGAGCGAGAATGGGAAAAGGTTTGGGTTCAACGGGAAGCAGTGTATCCATCCTGATCAGGTTGCTACTGTGCAGGAAGTGTTCTCTCCAAGCCCCGAGGAGACTGAATGGGCGGTCAGGGTTGTGATTGCGGATGCGAAGGCGGACGCGCAGGGGAGGGGAGCGTGGACGTTGGATGGGAAGATGATCGATGTGCCTGTGGTGGGCAAGGCTAAGGCGATTGTGGCGAAGGCTGAGGTTTGTGGGGTTGATGTTAAGGGGTTGCAGGAGAGGTTTAAAGATGAGGAACCTCAATAAAGTCCATGTCGTGAGACCAAGCTATGTAGCATTGTGCCGTGCGCTTTCGAGCAATGTAGCAAGGACCAGTACCAAATTGCTACGCTGTATCCATCATCACTGTCAGAAGCGCTGTTCAGAGCACGCTGTATCTACTAATAGGCGAGCGAACATCTGTCCCTTTACACTGGTTGCCCTCAGTAAGAGAACATCGATCGTCTTCGAGAGCCATATTGCTAAGTGGAGCCGGACACAAAGTGATGCCTTAAGGCACGAGTGCAGCAGGCTGATCGAGCTAGACCCGCAAGAGGAAGGTACGTAGAGCCGCAACAACTCCCGTCTGGTCGATGATGAAGTTTGAGCCCACCACACTGCAGTAATGACGATTATATACCACAGGCAAACGCGGTACCTGCAGCAGTGCAAGTGCTTGTTGACGACCATTGATGGAAGAATAGGCTGAAAGGTGGTGGGTAGGCTCTGGGTAGGTACAAAAAAGTTTTTAGTAATACTCCTGCTCACGCATCTCTCTCTATTGCACCTTCAAAAGACAACAAATCTACTATTCAATACCTCCTCAAAGACTACATAACCAACATGCCATCCACCGAACCTTCCTCCTTCTCCCGCTCCCTTGCCCTCGGCGAAGCCCCGCGCGGCGACCGCAAACCCCGCGTCATCGTCACCGGCGGCTCTGGCAAACTCGGTCGCGCCACCGTCCGTCACCTCGCCGACGAGGGCTGGGAAGTCATCTCCGTCGACACCCGTCGTCCCGCCGGTATCAGCGAAGATGGCAAGAGCGGGCTCGGCGGAGCTTACAGGTTGGTGGAGATTGATCTCGAGGATATGGGCAGTGTGTTGGAGACGTTCATGAGTACGGATATGGCGTATAGTGGGATCGATGCGGTGGTGCATTTGGCGGCGATTCCGTCGCCGGGACAGACGAGTGCTAGTAGGCAGTTTAGGACTAATACTATGGGGTATGTATGATTTAGAAGATATACAGACCAAGGAGGTATCGGCGTTGGTACGTTGAAGTTATGCTGACTTTAGCCGTCTGCAGCACCTACAACGTGCTAGAAGCCTGCCGTAAAGTAGGCATCAAGAACGTCGTCCTCGCCTCCTCGGAAACCCTCATTGGCATTCCCTTCGACCCGCACCCGCCGGCTTCTCTCCCTATCACCGAAGAGCACGAGCGTCGTCCGGAGTCGGCTTACTCGCTTTCCAAGCTTATGGGCGAGACGATGGCCGAGCAGTACACGCGCTGGGACCCGGAGCTCAAGGTCATCTCGCTGAGATTCAGCAATGTCATGTTGCCGCATGAGTATGCTACGTTCGAGAGCTGGCAGGAGGAACCTAAGGCGAGGTATTGGAATTGCTGGGGGTATATTGGTGAGTGATGTTACTTGCTAGGACATTCGTGATCTGTCGACTGACATCTTGCATCAGATGCCCGTGACGGCGCCCAAAGCGTGCAGCTGTCACTCAAGAGCAGCATGAAGGGCCACCATCAGTATCTCATTGCTGCGGAGGATACGTGCATGCGGAAGAGCAACGACGAGTTGGTGCAGGCGATGTTCCCGAAGGTGAAGTACAACAAGACATCTGGTCCTAATGACACTCTGCTTTCGATTGAGAAGGCGAAGAAGGAGCTGGGATTCAAGCCGGCGTTCAAGTGGCAGGATCAGGTTGGGAAGTAGGCGGACAGGTACTATGGGCTTGTAATGTCAAGTTGTGTCTCTATACATCGCTCCAAGCAGTCTCTGCTGTCCCTTTTACTTGCAGGAGGACCTCTTTCAGACGGACCAATTTGCGGAGCTCTCCTGCATCCAGTGGGTCAGCTGGGTCCAGCTTCGCGACTTCCTTCTTTACTCCCGCAATCGCTTCTTCGCATGATTGAGCCGGCCTACGCAGGTCGAAGCTAAGCGGCAGACCTTCTTTCCCAACCCTTATGGGATGACGGCACTGCCACAGTACTTCGATAGAAAGTTCCATGTCGCCTTCCGGTAGCTGCGCGGCAAATGTTTCTTTTATGACAGGCAACAAAGCCTTGATCCAAAACCACGGCAATACTCTCAAATCCACCACCACTATATGGAGAGCCGGTATGTTCGAGCGCCCAACCTTTTGGAAGAAGCGCTCCAGGGCGCTGAAATAGCCTATTGACACGTCGACATCGGTGTACGAGAAGTCGAGCCTGAAGACATTCGAGGCGTAGCAGAGCTGGCGAGATTTTTCGCCCGTATCTGTTTGCAGACTTTCGGTAGCGCGATCGGTAAGGTGACGAAACGTCCTCCGGACTTCGCTTGTAGCTGAACTAGGTGGCCAGCACCGCTTCGCGGCGCAGTCAACCAAGCGCTCCGCGGGCGTAGGCAAATTACTACGTTGAGAGGGTTGCTTCCTAACGCCTATATTGACGACCTTAAAGCCTATTCCTACTGCTTGCTTTGAAATTAAGAGGTACCGACCTTTTCTGCCGTATTCGAGTGTGAAAGTCGAATAGTGGTAACAAATAAGAGCCTTGAAAAGCCTCGGCTTCAGCCAATTAGAGCGCTAGATTTTCTCAGTTTGAAGAGGCCCAGTTTTGACGAAATAGGCAGTGGAGAAGGAATTCTATTATACTATAGGAAGTCGCCGCCGCAGCAATCAACCAGTGGGCACCAGTCCACCCTTATCGGCTCGTCTTGGGTGACTGCGAGCTCGTAGATCTGGTTGCGCAGCTCGGGGGGGAACTTTGGCGAGTGGTGAGTTGTCCATATTGGCATGATGATGTCTTGAGGGGATAGGAAGGCGCGAAGGTAGCGGGCAGGAGCGCACTCGCTGTGGCTATGCACTCACTCGATGCAACAAACCGGCGAGAGACTTAGTCGGATGGTCATCTTCAACTAGAGATTCTGGAGTGTTCGGCAATTGTGGCAGGATCAAGTGACCATTGGTCGTCAAAACCGGATCCAGTAGTAATGGTAACCAAGGAAAGAGCTCTGATCATATGCAGCGCCTACTGAAGGATAACGAAACACAAAGTGGAGAAAGAGGAGATTCACATGGGACAATCACATGCTTCACACGAACGCGAGGAGGTTTGCATGGCTACTCATCGGAAGGTCAATACTTCAAAGGCACGTCTTATCGATAGCCCCTGATATCGTAGCCACTCGCCTCGAACATCGACCACCAACACCCACTTACACACTTTACGATATGAAGCAGTTCATGCCTGGCACTCACCAGGTTTAGCATCTCCTGACGCCTTCTCAACTTGTTCCACCGACCTCGTTTTCGAGCTCTTCAACACCCCCACCCTCCTTCGATGCGAAGCAGAACATCCTTCAAGCGCGCAAGATCACGAACTGGGCGGATCAAGTCTAGTCGCGAAGGAATCCGCTTAATAGCTTTCTCCATCATAGCAATAGCCGCATCGCATGAGAACGGCCGTTGATTTACGTCGAGCTCCATTAGCAGGTCTTTGCGGTATATGGCTGGCAATCTCTTGTCAACAACAGTACCATCCCGCTCAGCTCTGATCACGAGGCTCTGTAGCCCCTCGCTCGAGACGAAGCTCTCGCCTTGAGTGATGACCAATATGAGCTCGTCGTACATTTCTCTCGTCAACTTGCCGATATCCAGCACCAGTCTTGCGACGACTCTGAGATTCGGGCGCCCAATGCTGCCGGCAAGCTGTTGTAGTGCGCTGCAATAGATCCCGTCCTCTTGCCAACCGTCGCTCGAGATACGGAGCTTGAAAGCATTGCAGGCATAAAGTAACTGCAGAGCCTCAGATCTAGCTTGCTTGCAGGTACCTGGTAGTGCGAGAAGGTGGGGGGTGGAAGGTTTTGCCTGACGAACTTGTCCTCTGCCGTATCGCGGATCGTGAGTGTACAGCATGATGATCGGGCGTTCTTGAGTGAGTGCGAGCTCGTAGATGCGGTTGCGTAGTTCCGGTGCTAGCCTTCCAAGTGGCGACTCGTCCATGTTGTGCAGGTCGTGTAGCGGATGCTGCTGATACCTAGTGTCGTTGTCGCAAAAGCAGAGCAGTGGCCTTCGAGTGGTTGATTAGCTCGAGTATCGACTTGACGTCCCTGGTACTACCAACCACAGTTCCTGCACAGGCGTAGTGACGGTCACAGGCGTTGAGGCGTTGACGTTACGCAAGACTTGTGTCAGTATTGATGGAGATCTGTCGCACGAGTGACGATCCGGAGTGAGGATCACATGTCAGAAGTGAAAATCACATGCTGAGCACGCGGAAGGATGTCGGATGATACTGGCAATGTTCAAAAGGCTGTTGTCCGCACCACAACTCTCAGATGGTATCGGCACTCTTAAAGGCCCTGCTCTTGCCTCGCCACTGATCGACGTACCCTGGCAGTCCCATGCTACTCATACCAAGGCTGGAAACAATTCCTCCTACCTTCAGCTACACTTCGTTCCAACGCTCAACCTCATCCGATGGCATCTCCGCAATACGCACCAGTTGCCACATGACAGCCTCGAGTTCGCGCGAAAGATGCGCTCGACTCTTGAGCAATACCTCCGCTTTACTGAACACTGCACCGCACGACTCGTCGTGGTTCCTGAGGTCTAAATCGAGCTTGAGCATGAGCGGTTGAGAAGAGTCGTACCAGCAAGCCCATTTTACCTTGAGCATCAGTGCCTTTCTGCCTGCTAGGAGCGGCTGTAGCTGTTTCACAGCCCTGGGTAGTAGGCGAGGTGCGCTCTGATTGACCATCCCAACGTCGACAATAAGTGACCGGAGCACCGCTGCGTTTTGGGACCCATCCTTCTCATGAGTCGCCCGATACCACGGCCATAGTGATGTTGATCGAAGGGGCCGAACGTGATGATGAAGGTGTTGGCGCTGTAGAAGAGCTGGGTGGACTCTGTTCTGATCTGTCTGCATGTTGTTGTGAGAGCGAGTCGACGTCGAAGGCGAGGAGAGACTGAGCGGACGCGACCAAGCTCTGTGCGGTATGATAGTATTATTGGCGCTTCATGGTGTAAGGGGAGCTCATAGATGCGGTTGCGGAGCTCCGGTGGTAGCTTTGCGAAGGGGGAGCTGTCCATATTGCTTCAGATGTTGCTTCTTTTATCTGTCGGCAAGGTGTATTGGAAGTTGAGTAGGTACTGTCTGGTGTTCTGGTCCAGCTGTTATCTATGGTTGCATGTAGCGATAGATGTAGGCTGGTCTCCGAGCGCAGTGGTGTTAGGATCATCCCAAGAAACTTGGTAATAAGGGTTCTCTCCGTGTGACCATTCGATGAAGATTGCACTCTCGACGTGCAAGACAAGCTCGTATATGCGATTGCGGATCTCTGGTGGTAGGCGTACGAACGATGACTTGTCCACGACTGCGCTTCTCGGACACGGCGGACTGCTTGTGGAGGACGGGACGTCGGTGGCAGGCAAAGGAAGCTCAGGCAAAGCTTTTGGAGCAAGGTGCGGAAGGGAACGAGGTGAAGTGGTCTGGATGTGTCATCTATCGGCGCGAGAGTGGTGCTCGGACCCTGTGGAATTGCACCTTTACATTCACATGTTCCATCAATCCCGCGGCAAGCGCCTATGATACGCGCACTGACTTTCTTCCCCGTTCTCAGATGTTTGCTGCAATACCTCGAGTAGGAGCGATTCACTCGGAATGAGGTCACGTTAGCATCACCAAGCGTTCCACAGCTCAACCAAACGCGCCAAAATCAGGTCAAAGACCGGTGCACTCGGCTCTCCCATCTCAATCTCATGAAGCTCCGCGGCCGACAGCTCTTCCGCAATCTCTGCCATCACGCCCAAGGCCAACAACCGCTTCTTGAGCTGCTGCAACGCGCCTCTTTCGTGCCATACCACCGCCGTACACCGGAGTCGTTCGACCTCCTCCACGGCCGCCCGGCGCGAAGTCTTGAAGTCGCTCGACTGTAGCACAACTACAAGCCGCCCGGACGCAGATTCCTCGTTTCCGTATATGCACGTCGCCCGGATAGTCAGCGGTACCAGCGGTCGCTTCGGATCAGGGCCGAGCAGGCGCGTGATCGCGAGTTGCAGTCCATTGTAGCATAAAGGGGTCAGTTGGCCAAGATTGATGGTGAGCAGTAATCGCTCTTCCGACGCCGCAGCCTGGAGTCTGCCAACGAAGATGCTGAGTGTCATGCGGTAATCGGGGACCTCATGTCCAGTGAAGTGGAGCTCGATATTGTTAATGCTGTAGAAGAGTTTGAGCGACTCCTCCCTGATCTGTCGACAGGTCTGAGTGAAGGCGGGCGGGCATCTGGGTGCATCTAAAGCTGCGTTCGCTTGATAGAGCTGGCGTTGCTTGCGCTCCCACTTTAGTGTCAGAGGCTCTGGCCAGTACGAGATCAGCTCATAGATGCAGTTGCGAATTTCAGGTGGTAACTTGCGTAGGGAAGACTGCTCCATGGCTGTGGCGCGAGATGTTCGCTCACCATGATCTTGATGACTGGTGGGTAACAATAAGTACAAGGTGCAGCCTTTGACAGCCTTCAATCAAGTTGCAGCGGTGTATCAACCTCCGTGCGAGACATCTTCACGTGTCAAAGAGAAGAGGGCTGTTCTTTGAGCTGCATGAATCGTTTGTGTAAGGTCCCTCAGAGACACTGCACCCTAAAGCAGCTTCTGGCGATGCCGGTGAAGTGAGTAACGGGCATCCTAGGACGTAGTCGGTCCTCTTGACTCTTTACCGTCACATTCTGGGCAGTGTGGACTTGTGGACCGTACAGCAAGCAGGGAGATATCTCAGCTTGCCATCGTGTTGCCACCTCCCGCCTTGCAACAGGCGACGAGCCAGCAGCCGTTTCTGAGCTTTGGTACTGCACGTGGCGGATTTGTTGAAATGTTGGCCGAGCAAAGACGAGCTGAAGTCGTCACGAAGTTGTACCTACATTTAGCGTGGCAAATGAAAGAAGAAGGTTGAACCGCGTCTCCACAACCTTAACCGGCGCCAGCGTTTCTGGAAGCTTGATGCCGAGATCGTCGTGTTTCGGGGCTGCCGCGGCCTTGGGTCTTTGCCCTTCATGGCAATAATCGCTGTTGGAGTGTGCATTCGTGAATTGACTCGACCATGTCAAGGTCGCGTTGAATATGAGCTTTCAGTGCTCGAGAAGAGCAACCGGAGAATTATCAGAGTTGCACTGCCCAGGGGTCCCTACATGTACAAGTTGAACAACCGGGTTTGGACTCGGGTGAGTTGCGTGATCTTGGACACCGGAGCCGCAAACAAGCGCCTGCAGGGATCTAATTGGTAGGCGCGTTTGATATACGAGTGGCTTGCCTTTCTGGGCAGGGGATGGGGATGCGCCTCCAACTCCAACATCCTCTTCGCGCCTCAATTCTTCCCTCAACTCCTTCATTCACGTGGCAGTGCGTCTCCTTCACCGTTGACCGTAGATATCGTTGCTATTGTCGTCCATTCGTTTAATATCTAACACTCAGTGCATATGCTGCGTAAGGAAGAGCTTGGGCGGCAGAGCAATACGGAGACGGCAGACCAAACATAGCTTTGACGGCAGCTTCAGCGAATACGGCACGATACGGACATCTACGGCGCGATATCGCCTAGACTCACCTGATTGATCAACTACAACGTTGTCGCACATGTGAACCCACTGTCTCATGCACAACATCTTCACTATGGGTCCGCGACCCACGCACCTCAACTTGAACGACCGCTCCGACTTACCACAACCACCAAGGCGAAACTTCCATGCCGACCTCCCGTCACCGCGCGCCGGCGAGGCACCGCCTGCGTTATCGCCTTTGGACGCCTTCGCGTTACACTCGAGGATCTTAGCCAAGCAGTTCGAGCAGGAGCGCAATGGCAGACGGCTCAGCAGGTTACCGCATATGACGGTAGCGAAGGAGCTGGGCAGTCGGCCGGATTACTTTAGGAGTACTAGCGGAGGCAGCGAGAGTGCGATGAGTACTATGAGCGAGGTGCCAGAGATCTTAGAAGAGGAGAACCATAATACTCAGGGAGAGCCGACTTTCGCTCGCGGCGATGAGTATAATCGGCCGAAGAGCTTTTACCCAATGATGGGACATGCTAGCAAGCCGAGTGAGGACATGCCCACGGCTACACCTTACTTCGATGCTGAAGAGACTCAGGGAAAGCCATCAGGACAGCAGGATTACTTTGGTATAAGCGTGCCGAGAGCAGCTTCTCCGGAGCCTGTGGACCCAAAGTTGAACGTTGAGGCACCTTCGCCGAATGTACCGAGCTTGACGAACAGTATGGACACCATACAGTCGACGCAGCCAAGAACGCTGACGAATGGGTCTACTCGCTCTCAACGCTCCATGCGGTCTGAGCGTGGTGGCCTCCTCCCGCCAAAGTCACCCGCACACCCGAAGTCTCAGCGTAGCATGCAGAGCATCCGGTCAGTGCGCCAGGACAGCGGCGACGAGGATGGCTCCTCGTACAACGGCGCGTACGCAGTCTCCTCGTCGCGCAAGTTCTCCGGTAGCAGCAACATGTCAAGGCCACACTCACCGTTCTCGCCTTACATGCCGCCAATGCACCGCTCACCGTCAATGACGTCCGAGTATTCCATGAACGGCTCGTTGGCTCCGTTAGAGAAGCCACGTGCGCCGTTCAACTTCTCAAGACCTCGGAGCAGCGGCGGGCAATCATTGGTAGATTTACGACCATCGTTCGACACGAGACCATCGTTCGACGGTCGTCCTGAAGTATTGTCACGGCAAACAAGCGCAGGGAGCACCAATACGTTACCGTCCACTTACCGCACGAACCCATCTACGAGGCAGAACTCCGCGGACGACGTTCGGCCAATGAACATCCATATTGACACGCCCGCCGCCGCCGCAGAGTTTCCTGGTGGCGACTACTTCCCGCAATCGCGACCAAAACCAGGGCAGTCATACACATATACGAAGTATTCTTTACCACGCGGCAAGGTGGTGGATCGGGACTCCGCTGGCTTGAGAGAGTCTTGGCTCCAGCGTCAGTTCACTTGGGATGAGCAGAAACCTCCATCTACGGCTCCGGCGAGAGACAATGTGCCAGTCGCCACTGATACCGAGGTCTTCCATCAAAGACAGAGGGAAGATAGCGATCTTTCGACCCTCTCAGCACCTGTGCGACGGCCAGCCTCGCCTACAAGCTCCACAGGCTTCGAGAAGATCTCTGGGATGCGACTGAGCAGGAGCAATCTAGCGCTCAGTAGCGCGCATCGCAGCCACTCAGCGAATCCAGATAGCCGTGTCCCGGAAAACCCGGTTCTGCATCGCTCTTCGCCTTCAGTTCAGACCGAAAGCACTGATCGCACCATCCGGGCCACGCCACTCCATCAGCGCGCAGCTTCGGCCGAACTGACAGCAGAGGAGCATCTCGAGATTGGCATCCAGAATCACACCTCCGGTAACCTCAGCAAGTCGACTTACCATCTGCGTCTAGCGTCCAAAGCCGGCCTACCTACAGCCATGCTACTCTATGCGCTAGCTTGTAGACACGGCTGGGGCATGCGACCAAACCAAGAAGAAGGCGTGATGTGGCTCCGCAAAGCAATCGAAGGCTCGGGTCTTGATACCTCGAATATCGAAGAGACGGTCTCAGCTACTCGCTCAACACCTAATCCGGACCCAGTGGCAGAAGCCCAAGAAAGGAAGAAGAGGAAAGCGCAGTTCGCGCTTGCGATCTACGAGCTTGGTATCAGCTATATGAATGGCTGGGGTTGCTCGAAAGACAAGGCTTTGGCGTTGAGGTGTTATGAGGTTGCAGGGAACTGGGGTGACCCTGATGCGCTGGCTGAGGCTGGCTTTTGCTATGCGCAGGGTCAGGGGTGCAAGAAGGATTTGAAGAAGGCGGCTGGGTTGTATAGGAAGGCGGCGGAGGGTGGGATGAGTATGGCTGGGAATAGCTGGTGAGTCTCCAGTGAACTATGAAAGTATGGAAGAACGGTTACTAATTGACTGGTGTCGCAGGATTTACAAACCAAAATACATGGACGAGGCACCTCCTGCAAACTCCAAGTCTTCGGAAAACGACAAGAAGGCGTGCACACATACTAGCAACGAGGCGGCCAAAGAGAAACCTGCAGGCAGGTCAAGGGCACGCTCGATCTGGGGTCGGAAGAAGGAGAAGGCGTAGATGACCGTTGTTTTGCGGCGGAGGTGCACATATTACACACGGCGTTTCATATACCAGTAAAGGGAGGATCTAGAGAAGATCTAAGGTGGTGTTGGTGGATAATGGTAATGTCGATACGGCTGTCCTTTGGCGTAAAGGACGTGACGGCTTGGCCGTGGAGAAATAAGCACTTCGATCAGTTGCTGATGCGGTGGCTGCGTAGATACCCAGCAAATATATGATTAATCGTTCGCTCGAGTTGGTTGCGACATGGCGCTGTTGTGCCTTTCGATCTCCAGATTTGGGTCCGGTCTGGCAGGGGCAGCAAGCATACCAAGCTGTAGTCAAATCTCGTCAACACCGCCCACCACCGCGCCAACCTTCGAACCTACGCCATGCTTTTGCGCACAACTTTCTTGTTATTGCTTGTGGCGTAGTGCAATCGGGCCCAGATCCGCATAAGCACATGTCTAGTACCTGCAGTAGAACCGAGAAGCGTGGTGACGTCGATCTTCAACCCCACTTTGATACCATCGTGACCTACACGCGTGGCGGGACCCGTCCACTCGGCCTCCGTCGGCAGAATAACATTTCAGCTCATCGGGAGTAACGGCTCATCGTCATCCAGAAGCAGGATTCAGCGATTACGTAGCTAGGGATTGACTCCATGCTCGAGTACAAGGTAACTTGGTTGACTTCCTCCCTTCGCGCACATAGGTAAGAATCAGAACACCACGCATCATCCAAGCACTCGACCACGCTAGCATTACCACCATTTCCCTTCCATATTTCAAAAGAAGAACAAGCGACAATGAATAACAACTCAGACGACTCGATGCATCCCTACAGGCCGCAAGGCGAGGGGCCGCACCCAACCCTGGCGGGCAACATCCTCGACCCAGGCATCAAGGCGGATGGTGCTATGAGCCAATCCCACCAAGGTGTTGGGGCCACGAGCGAGAAGCGTATTAGAGAGGAGGGCCTCGAGCATGTGAAGGGCCAGTCAGGCATTGACACAAGCTCATCGAGTACATCTGGTCTCGGCAGCGGGTCAATGGGCTCGTCTGGTCTCGGAAGCAGCACGACTGGCTACGGCAGCGGCTCCACATCATCAGGTACGTCTTCAGCCCTTACTGGACACCCTCCAGCTTCCAATCCCTCCGCCGATGATGCCTCCGGCGGTATCCCGCATGGTAGTGGCGGCGTCAGTAGCGCTGGACACAAGCTAAGTCCTGTATCAGGTGTTGTGGGCGAGAACGAGAGCAGCAACAACGGACAAGGTCTTGTTGGCACCGCCATGTCATACCTCGGCTTGAGCGGCTCCAGGTCGAACGAGCAGCAGCCGCTCGAAGCGAGGAATGCAGAGCCCATGCTCGGTAATGAATCCGCACGTCCTCTGGAATCCAACATGGCTTCCGAACGCGGCACTGGCATCTCCGACCGCTCTTATGGTGAGGGCGGCGCTGCTGCACTGGGCGCTGGCGCACTCGGCGCAGGTGCTTACGAAGGCTCGCGGTCTTCTGGAGGATACACAGAACCCCTCACGAGCGAGTTCCGATCCGGCTCGACAGGCGCAGGTGCTAACCCTATGACCACTGGTGAGACGACTTCGACCACCAGAATGGACAACAACGATCCAGCCGTTGACACTGCTGCCGCTGCACCGCGTCCCACGGACAGCGACGTCACTACCGGCCGCGAGCCAACAGACTCCGCAGACCCAACCACCGCAGACGGTCCGGCTGCCGGCGGCGAGCAGGTGTCTGACGCGTCCATAAAGAAGCATGATCACGACCACGACTCTAAGCGCGAGAACAAGGACGCTATTCCAACAGCTGGTGGTGAGAAGCTAGGCAGTAGGCACTGGGGCGAAAGCAAGGTCGTGCCAGAAAACCCGGCGAAGCGTGCCTCGGAGGCTGGTGTCAGCAGTGCTGAAGGTCAGCCTACTGATCAGGTACGGGACAACGTAAGTTCTTAATGCCAGGTCTTTCCGCATGATGACCCTGAGTGGCGACATGTCTGAAGCTTTGCTGACTGGTACTATAGACCAATGCGAACACCGGTGGTGCCTCAAACCCAAGTGGAGGTGAAGAGCACAAGGCGGGTATGGCGGACAAGCTGAAGGGGGCGCTTCACATGGGTGGGCACAAGTAGATGTGTCGTACGACCGGTAATGCTAGGATGGCGTATGATTCATGTCGAGACAGCGAGGCGCTTTGGCATTTGGCTGCCAAGCTGAGGTGTAACGTTAGCTGAGATGTACCTTGCTATCGCATGTCAAGTGCGTTATGCACAGGACGCTGCCATGTTTCTTGCTGTCACTACTTCTTCCAACCAATCAGACCAAACAGTTGATGCCCTAAGCGACATCTTCTATACTCGACGGCGCCTTTACAGGCTGTGACGCCGTTGCCATATATTTCCAAATGACACCTTTATCCTTCTCCCGCCAAAATCTAGCATGGCTACCGCATATGCCTGTTGTTACTACATTATCGCTCCGAATCTCCGCCGTTCTCATTGTGGCGCAAGTTGTGGTGCGTGGGTCGCGGACCCATAGTGAAGATGTTGTGCATGAGACAGTGGGTTCACATGTGCGACAACGTTGTAGTTGATCAATCAGGTGAGTCTAGGCGATATCGC
>Ga0115842_100157_pt1 | contig 24312 bp, 10 predicted proteins | sample InSIn2SAF170_2_FD_83856 | JGI IMG/M metagenome (GOLD analysis project Ga0115842, IMG submission 83856)
TAAGGACCTTTAGGTGCTCGACCATAAGGGACGGAGTCACTCACTATTCATATGGTGAGGGATTTCTCGCTCGACCATAAGGGACGGAGTCACTCACTATTCATATGGTGAGGGATTTCTCGCTCGACTGTTAAGGCCGCCATCGCCGCCATCGCCGCCATCGCCGCCATCAGAGGATGCGCAAGCAGGCTCGACTGTTAAGGCCGCCATCACCTTTAGGTGCTCGACTGTTAAGGCCGCCATCGAGAGGAGAGGAACGTGAAGAACCACCGGGCCGCCATCGAAATATGTTCAAACCTCCGCCTCCCAAAATGGCCAAATTAGTAGGATGCGTAAGCATGCTCGACTGTTAAGGACCCTTTAGGGGGCTCGACTGATAAGGAGAGGAGAGGGTGCCCCCGGCAGGGCTCGACCAACGGGCCGCCATCGAAATATGTTCAAACCTCCGCCAAGGTGAAATTGACAAATCTCGTAGGGAACGTAGTCGAAAGAATGAATGCATAATGACATATATAATATATGACTTGAAGAAATGGGAGAAGGGAAAGAAATCGATCTCTCATTCATGGCATAATGACATATATAATAGCTACATGCAGATGACCTCCTTAGAGAGGGACGGGACCGGCATTCATCTATTGCCGGTGGCATATCTCTCTCATACAAAAGGGTTGGGAATGGATACTTATCTATTGGCTCGGTTTATTGGTTGGACCCTACTAACCTCATCCGTTGCTTGGTCCGTCTTACCTATCGCTTGGCTTGGTCGTCCCGGCCTCCTATTTTCCAGTTATTGCTTGTTCAGTTAGATAATGGTGAAAATCCCGCTTCTCCTATCTGATCCAATCAAGGGCCAATTCAATTGCTATCTACTATCTACCCGGAACCCATTATCGGGGCAGGACAAGAATACATCGGTTCACAGACAGACAAAAGAAGACATCGCCACCTGGCATCGAGTGATCGACACCTGGCTCTCGTCGACCGCTCGCTGTCTATCGTCGACCACTGGCTCTTACCTCCTGTCTCTAATCGACTATCGGCTGATCTCCCTCCTGACAATGATCGACTGGAATGACCCGGGGTGATCCACTATCGGCTGACCTTCCGGCCTTGAAGATCATTGCCGAGAGCCCTCCAACTAGAATTATGCGGTAGGAAATTGAATTGTAAGTCATTTACCGAGGTTTCGGGAGTTCAGTCTATAATGAATGACTAATGCAACAGCAACATATATAATACATGCATCTCCGAATACACCTGGAGTCATATCGGGTGAGATAGGATGCGTGGATTCTCGTTACCGTTTATTCGATAGCGTAATTACGTATATAACGAATGAATGCATAATGACTGCTATAATTCATGAATGCATCATGACATATGCCCATACAGCTAAGTCTGCTAAACCGTAATGACATATATAATAGATCTCATTCATGACTGGAAGAAATCCATTTTTTTTATGAAAGAATCTGGCCATTTTCAGAATAAGAAAGAGGGCTCTTTGAGGGGAAGAAATATAGTAAGACCCCAGTGATTCAGAATTGGGGCAACTACGATCTATAGTGCTCAATTCTGGAAGCACTTTCCCGGCCCGGAAATACGGTCAAGTAATCACTTGACCCCTAATCACCCTCATCTTGCGTTAGAAAGAGGATCCTTCTTAGCGTTTCCTGCCGGCCCGGCCCCTCCCCTACCTATCTGGCTGGAAGAATTTCTCCCATTCCATTACTCATTTAAGGGTGGACACGCACCCCCGACCCACTTTCTTTTGCTCCTCCTTCGGCTCCACGAACGCGTCACTCACCTAGAAGCTCATGGATTGAAACACTCTAAACCCCATCCAATAGATAGAATGTATATAATAGCATGGCCGGGGGATCCGGAACCGGTAACTCGAGTGGGAGAGCCGTGTCATGGGTGACCTTATTGCACGGTTCAGAGAGCACTTGTGTATGTGATGCATGCAAGTGAACGTGTACGAAAAAGCTGTCGCGAAGTTTCGTTGTCCGTTCTGTCGTCGACCCTCTTTATGTTTCTATGATGGCCCAGGAACACGCTTATTCTTCAGCTGTAGAGAAACTTCTGAATCGCGAGGTACCATTACGGGCTCAATATATACGAGTGTTATTTCGTGAAATAACTCGAATTTCGAATCATTCACTTGCTTTAACTACTCATGCTACGGATGTGGGAGCATTAACTCCGTCCCTGTGGGCTTCTGAGGAGCGGGAGAGATCGTTGGAATTCCATGAAAGAGTCCCGGGAGCCAGGATGCATGCCAGTTTCATACGACCAGGTGGAGTGGCACAAGATCTGCCTCTTGGCTTATGTCGAGATATTGATTCCTTTACACGACAATTCGCTTCTCGTATTGACGAATCAGAAGAGATGTCAACCGGCAACCGTATCTGGAAACAACGATTAGTGGATATTGGTACTGTCACTGCACAGCAGGCAAAGGATTGGGGATCCAGTGGTGTAATGCTAAGAGGTTGCGCGACACGAAGACATTGGTAGCAATATGGGGGAGGTTCCCATCAGGCAACGACGGTTCTGCCTGACCCTACTCAAGCATGCCCCTACTGTTGCAAAGACTTGGTGTGAAGCCTCGGGGACGACGTACCCCCCCCCAATAACTGGGGGGCTAGGGTTAGCTGAGGGGGGACAGCGTAAGTAAGCGAATGTGTATAAGCCCAGTCAAACATGACTGTTCCAGGCGGGCCACCTTTGGTGTTTGGCCGTGCGTGGACGGATTCGCCTCTGGCCTCTGGGCACGTCGGAACCGCATGAGTCCACCGGGGTAGAGCACGGTCCGCCAAAATCGGCATAGGTCAGGTGCTATTAATGGAACACGGTAAGCCCATATTTATCCATATGGAGGTGCTGCGGGCACATAAATATGTGGGTAGAGGAAGCCTCAAAAAGCGAAGGCCGAGCTGTAATGGCGCGGATAGGGTTACGTGACCCGCACCGAAAGGTGGCTGACTTGGTGAAAGCGGCTTTCTCCAATTGGAAGCAGATCAGCTCGGCTGCCCCATTATATCGATACCATGCATGGTCGAATCGGGCGGCCCCCCTGCCCCGAAAGGTGGGGGGGGGGGGGGGGGGCCCCCCCAAAAAAACCCCCCCAAAACAGGGCTTTGTTTTTTTCCCCCCCTTTCGGGGGGGGGGGGGGGGGGTTGGGTTAATCTTTTGTTTTCCCCTTTATGTTTAGGAGTTCGGAGAAGTTTGGGATCAACAGCAGTCGAATTATGGTGGTACGGAAGTCTCCTGAGAAGCGGACTCCGCGAACCAGCGCCCTCCACCCTCAACCTTTGGAACCACATTCCTCTCCTCTCCTCTCGATGGCGGCCTTATCAGTCGAGCACCTAAAGGTGATGGCGGCCTTAACAGTCGAGCCTGCTTACGCATTCAATTTACTTATTGGGTGGGGGGGCTATGGTCGAGCGCCTCCGGACCTTATGGTCGAGCACCTAAAGGTGATGGCGGCCTTATCAGTCGAGCCTGCTTGCGCATCCTCTCGATGGCGGCCTTATCAGTCGAGCACCTAAAGGTTAGGGTTTACTTATTGCCCCTCTCAAATAAGTAACCAAAACAGTCGAGCCTGCTTGCGCATTCAATTTACTTATTGGGTGGGGGGGCTATGGTCGAGGATGGCGGCCTCTCGATGGCGGCCTTAACAGTCGAGCACCTAAAGGTCCTTTTGGTCGAGCACCTAAAGGTCCTTAACAGTCGAGCCTGCTTGCGCATCCTTATCAGTCGAGCCCCCTGTCGGGTCCTCGCAGCTAAGTTGACTCTATTGGTTGGTCATAGTTTCGGTCCCCGCCACTTTTCAATTCGGCGGCAAACGGGGATGCCTGCGCCTGCTGGGCAGGCATCTGAGAATGATTCGAGCCGCACGAAGGGAAACTTTCACGTACAGTTCTCAGGGGGGGGGAGGAGCCCGACGGGGTCCCCCACTTACTTGGGTCTTGGCCTAAGTGGTGGGCCTACCCATCCCAACCGGGAGTATGCTGGGATTCGCGAAAAGCAGCACCTTACGATGCCCATGACCAATCGGATTCTGACGTACCAGTGGGTACCAGAGGAGATTGCTATGATCGCCACTGTATCCGTATCGAAGAGATGCGACAAAGTATTCGAATCATTGTGCAATGTCCTAATCGAATGCCTAGTGGCATGATGAAAGCCGATGATCGTAAGCTATGTCCCCCATCACGATGTCAAATGAAACTACCCATGGAATCGTGCGCCGTGTGAAACGTAGATGCATGCCGTTCTTAACCGAGACTCAGGTTAAGCCCCGTCTCGGAACCGATAGGGGTTAGGAGTAAAGCATCCCGAGGTGGCGTATCTCGGATACGTGGAAGAGCATTGGGAAACCCGATTTCTCCATTCGATAGGGGAGCAGTTTTTCTCCGGATGAGGTTATACCTTTCCCTACCTCTAGCTAGTCAGGCTATAGGGGAAGGCATAGCGCTTCGCCCGTTCACTTATTGAATAGGGGGTGAATACTTTTTTGCCCTATCGGTTATACCGGTTATAAGGTTATACCCCTCGCTACTTACTATAGGAGGTAGGGGGGGGGAGGTATAACCTTGCGTGGCCGGCTACTATAAGGGATCGACTGATAAATCCCTCTCCTCTCCTCTCGATGGCGGCCTTAACAGTCGAGCACCTAAAGGTGATGGCGGCCTTAACAGTCGAGCATGCTAACGCATCCTCTTCAATTTACTTATTTGGTGGGGGGCTTATGGTCGAGCACCTAAAGGTCCTTAACAGTCGAGCACCTAAAGGTCCTTATGGTCGAGCACCTAAAGGTGATGGCGGCCTTATCAGTCGAGCCTGCTTGCGCATCCTTATCAGTCGAGCCCCCTAAAGGGTCCTTATCAGTCGAGCCCCCTGTCGGGTCCTTGCAGGCCTAAGATAGAAAGGCCGAAGATATTAGTAGGAAGGCAGGCCGAATATAAGGAAGTGCAATACCAAGGAAGAGCCAAGGAAGTAGCTCCACCAATGACCTTTCGCAATGAAGGTATCTATACGGGATGGCCCACTTCCCGATGTAGCCCGAGAACAATTCCTAAGCCCGAGAACCCAGCAAGCGAAGCGATAACCCAACCCACCAATTCTCGCTAGCCCGAGAACCCAGCAAGCAAGCATTCAAACTCAGGCAAGTATGAAAACTCTATCCTTTCGGCAAGCACCCTATTTTCTTCCCTCAATCTTTCGAACTCTATCTGATCCCGTTCGGTCGCATCGATCTCTTTCTTCCGATTTATCCAATTCATGCCGGTCACTTGCTTGGGCAGAGACTGACCGTATCTGCAGCGTGGCAACATCTACGCTTCCTTATCTTCAGCAGAGAAGACTGAGAATGGTGAAAGGAAGGCGGGGTATCTTAGAGAGATTGAAGCAATCTACTACATAGTGTTTTATATACGTAATTATGCCAACTAACTACAAATAGCCTTTAGGGGGCAGTAGAGTAAGAAGAAGGGTGGAAATGAAAGCTTCCTCCATAAACTACCTTCTCTAGGCACCTCCATAAACTACTTGCCCACCCGGACCGAAAGAGTGAACTACCCGTCCCGAACGAGGAAGGAGCCTACCTGAGCATGCTTTCTACCTTCCCACACCTCAGCATCCTCCTTGGTTTCGACCCCACTTATTATTCTATAATACACAAACATTATTCAATAAAATGAAATGAAATAAGGGAAATCTTTCATCAGGGGAAGGAAATACAACTCCAGGACATAAGGAAAGAGCCCTCCATTTACTGCTATAGATCGGGAATAAAGCATTGATTTACCGCATCGTAGGAAAGAAAATGAAAAATGAAATAAGTACCTGATTAGCTTTTGGTATATAAATGCCCACTGAACCATAGAGAGGTCCCCTAGAAGTAATAGCTTCTGCCCATAGAAGGAAGAAAAGAGACTGAAGCGCTTCGAAAGAAAAAGAAAAAAGCGTAATTACATATATAATGAATGACTGGAAGAAAGAGATAGCGTGTGTCATTCCCTGAGACTTTAGCTTGGCCATTGGTCTTCCGAAAGTCTCTTTTGCGAAGGGACTAGTCTTCAGAAACCTTATTATTAATATGAAAGGAATAACCTTACATGCATTCAATCCGCCTTGGGCCTGGAATCCGAAAGAACATTATCAATGAGAAGGTTCGTAAAGAAGATCCCTGAACCAACTAAATAGGTAAGGGTTCTGTAAGCATTAAAGCTTGTTGGACCTGTCAGGATACAGAGGGGATGCCTTAGGCCTCAACCTTGTGGGCACTTTCATTCGCGGCTAGACCTGGCAACCATAAAAGGAACCCATCACACGATACCCGTGGCAACAGACCCCGTGCAACCTCACTCCCATACCCGAGATAGAAGTTCCCACATACCCCTACGAAACTTACCGCTAAGGAAGAACAATAGTTTCTACCTCACTGGAAGGAATGACGAAGCGTTACATACGTTGATTCACAATCTGAAGATCATACGCTACAGACAGTGGATGAATCCCAAAGAGGCGTTGGACAAATGACAGCTTGAGCGTTGGCAGCCTTACCAATCAATACGGAACAGGAAGGAATTATTACAGCTACTCACAGGGAGAAACTTCATCCAGGCCTACTCACAGGGGCACAGGATACTAAGCCACACATTGAGCTCACATAGAGTGACACATAGATATTCATTTGCATAATCGCATAATACAAGACTAAAGAGTGCACGCAGAACGACTTCAATCTTCATGCTCACCTGCTGCTCTTTCTTCACCGTTTATCGCTCTGCATATACTTTTGAACCCTTAGGACTAGTAAAACCGGCCGGGGTTGACAATGAATGGCTCTAATAAGATAAGGTTCCAACAATTTACTGATTAGGTTCGACATCGCCAATAGCGGTCGTCTTCTCTCATAGCACTATTGATTCCTAGTAGAGCCCAATTCACATGCACGTAGAGGATTAAGTCACTGATGGATGACGAGTTCTTTATTCTATTTTAGAACATCGTTGGGGTGGGACCAGGCTACGGCAAACGGATATGGCACACGGCAGCTACACCGACAGATTCTACGGCTGCGGATACGAATACGGCAACAGCTACGGCGAATACAGCAACTACGGACGGACAACTCCAACGTAGTAGTGTCAGGTGCACCAAGAGAGCGAGGGTTACAACAGCTTGGTTATTTACGATTCAACTAGTGGGTGACGTGAATTCATTCCCCCAGGACATGTTGACGAAAGAGGAAGAAGAATATATCATCGGCACAGGAAAATGGATTTGATTCGCTATAAAACATACCCTTTCTGACTTAGCGTTTCTCTCAGATAACCGCTGGTATCTCACCAAGCATTGAGACCCTTCAGCAGCGTGCTTAGTCCTTGCCTTCCGGATTCAATCCCCCTTCACACATACATGAAAAAGATGTACCATACCCCCGGAATAGGGAATATGTGCTGTGAACAACGGCTATGTTGGTGGTGATACCTTCTAACAAGAGCGAGTTACTACTGCGCATTATATACGATTCACCTGTTTAGGTCCATAGACATAACACATAGAGCCTTTCAGATCAGGGAGGTTGAGCCATTCCCCAAACAAACTCCAACTGGTGCTCCCTCGCTTACTCGCTTGCTTACTTGCTTACTTGCGAGCTCGCTTACTCGCTTGCCTTACTTCGAACAACCAACGACAAAGGGCTGGTGCTTGCTAGACGTGTGGATAGACAAGACAACACCAAGTGAACCCATAACCACACTTCACCCAGCTAAACACCGAACAAGACACAACGTTTACCTCAAGAACACAGCTAGCAACAACGCTCTGTGAACCTGGAGTCCGCAGTTCAACAAACTCCCGGGAATCGAATCCATGCTCGATCTCTTTATGCCTTACTGAGGAGATCTCGATTGAGACCTTACATAATGAACTTGACAGCGGGCTTGCTCCTTGCTTGCGAAGAGGTAGGACCATCAACTAAGACCTTCCCAATCTAATAACAGCCCAATCCACTAATACCAATATGAACAATATAATATTTCCACCAATCAACTATTTCCATCCCCATCTACTACCAGACCAATGGTTCAATGGGAAGGGAACCTTGATAGAGCGAAAGCTAATGGTTCAAATGTTGTTAATCGCTGGAGCTCATGGCTGCTAATGAACACTCAACGGGACGGAAGGTTACTCTTCCACCTAACCGGAACGGGAATGGTGGTGGAAAGAAAGAGCGAAAGCTAATGGTGCTGAAGTGTGAAAGAAAGAGCAAAGAAGAGCCCAATGAGGTCTCACTAGCTCCCAATGAAACTTCGACCAAATGAAAGGCTGAATAACTGCGACTATGAACCAAGGAAGGGAAGGAGATGCTGTTATGAGCTTTAGCTAATGGGGTTTGACCCTACCGCTTCCCTACTGGTTGGGTAATATTCAACACCGCTCCTTTTTGGGCTATAATGGAACTGCCTACTTTTTGGGTAATAAAAGCTACCGCTATAACTACATCTCGAACGGATGGAAACATTGGAAATTACCACGAGCCGGGCGTTGATCTTCTTTTTATAGAACCAGAGGCAATGGGAGCAGAGGCAGGTGCAATGGTAAAGGTAGGAGCATGCACAGAATGAAACGAATCTCTATACAGGTATAATCACAATATTCCAGGGGGCAGGTTCAGATCCTATAGTTCCAGATTGAGATGCCGATACGGATCCAATTATAGGAGATGACTCGGCTCGAAGAAAGAAATCGAGTTCAGATGCCCCCGGTCCAACCTTCGAAGCGTTGAAAGTGGCACCTAAGCGCATTTTCGTGCCCCAATAAAGTGCAGTTAAGCCTCTGACTGCCCTGCCTACTGCGGACTAAAGAAAGAATAAGGGCGAATTACCGCTCTGGGACAGCACAAATATGATACCCATCTCGTTCACATTTATGGCATTAAGAGCAGGAAAGTAAGACAATATCGATCCCCCCTTTCTTGTTCCGCTCATGTGAAATGTAGGCTCTTGGGGTGTTCATGTGAAATGCCCGTACGTGTTAATGACGGCTCTTGTAAGAACGTAACTTAGCTGCTGACTCTAAGCTACGGACTCTTCCTCGTGCATTTCCATAGGCGGGAGACCAGATCTAGGCTAGGGAACGACCAGATTTTATAGTCTTTCATGTTCCCCTTGGAATTAAGGCCAGCAAAGAGAAAAGACTATTCTCTTATATGATCCCCCTTCATAGAGAGCCCTTGTTATCGCCTAGTTGTTATCTGTTCATAGATATTTCTATATCTAAGATCCCCCTTGTTCCTTGGCCAAAGAGCTCAGGCGGTAAGGGAATTACTAGAGAGCCCTTTCGCCTAGTTGTTCTCCGTCAGGCGGTAAGGAAATGACTAGTCATAAGGAAAGCTAATATACAGGATCCTCGGCCAAAGAGCTCAGGCAGAAAGAGTCTTACTAGAGAGCCTTACCTTTCGCCCTGGTAGTTTACCCTATCTAAGGTAGTCGACCCAATCTAAAGTATACATGCCCGCGACCAGAACTAATATTGAAAGGCGACCCGAACTCGTAAGGCGGGCGATCAGACCACAACTCTTCTCGGGCAGGGTTGGTTATACCAGCCTTAGGGGAGACAGGTTAATAAAGAAATCGTTCTTTTATGGGTCTTCCTAAAGATTGCTCCTTTCACCCTGGCCTTGGAGTAGGTCATAAGGTGGTACCTCGCCTTTAACCCTTACGACAGTATAAGGAATCTATTCTGTAAGAGAAGACGGGGACATAACCTACGGGCTATATGCGGGTAGTTTCTGACTGGTATGATTGGGGAATACCGATACATGACCTACGGACTAGGTTGGCTTCATCCTTTCACCCACTACGGGAAGACGGAGCTAAGCAACGTGACCTTACCTTGCTTCTATCTTCGGTCGAATAAGAATATGCATAATTGGCACGTCTATCTACGCGTTCCTCGGGCCCGGATACATCAGTAAGAAAGAGAGGTAAGACCGCAGTACTTATTTAGTTAAGGGGCCACCAAATAAGTAAGTGCTTGTAGGCGTGGTAAAGAATCTTTCCTTAGGCGGTGCAGTATAAATACCCTTATTTGTACCCCCCCCTTGCTTTATGGCCGGTACCAGATCTAGGGAACGACCATGTTCCACCCTTTTTCTGTAGCCCTTAATCTTTCCTTTTGCCCGGATTGCCCCTGATACTCTCGTATGCGAGAACTAGGTTAGCGGGGTGACAAACAGATTGGATTAGATCCCTATATCTCCCGTCTGCGCCTCTAGTCTCGAACAAATAATATTGAATAGCGAGATGAGCGCCCTAATGACCCTCATCTTCCTCCGGCCCGCCACCTCCGAGGTTTGAGCTCGGTCTTTATAACTGACAATGATTTGTGTTTGGCTCTGAACCCTTATGATCTAATTGATCGAAATTTGATCGTTCCCAGTCCTTCAGGGCTTCGGTATGTTGGGAAGTAAGTAAGATTTCGGTTTGCCCGGGAGCCGTCCCGATCGATAGTGGATCGAAGGTTCGTCTCTTATTTAGGTGATTTCGGCCGATATATAATAAAGCCAACCCGGACTAGGTCAGACCTGCCCCATAGGGTTTAGCTTAGGGGCGAGCTACTCCTTTCCGCTGGCAGAGACCAACAATGATAGGGAAATCTAGGAAATGAGCAAGACAATCTCTAAGCTGCTGGACGAATAAGTATCTAGGATGAACGACAGGAAGGACAACACGAGAACGATGAGCAACGCGGAAATGGACGAACTGGACAGAGAGATGGATCAGCCGCACCAATTGGAAAATGGGACAGGAATACCCTCATACATAGAACGAAGCAGCCGGTCCGCTCTGCGAAGTGCTCTTGATTGATAAGGCGATGGCGGCCTTTTAGTTCTTCAAGTTGATGGCGGTGGTCGAGTCATGCTGTAGCATGATGGCGGCTTTTGGGGCCCCTCCCCCAAAAGAGAGTTGCTCCTAACCATATGAATGGTTAGCGTTAACACCCTATCCTCGCACGTCCCTCACCCTCGGCGGAATTGAATGCTATTATTTACGCAATTACTGCCTTCTCCTCCCTCCCTCTCCCTCCTGATATGATCTATCATCCCTCCCGATCTCTGATCTATTCCTCCTTGACCTTTCGACCATCCACTTCTCAAGTTACAATATCCAACTTGCCTAACTGAACAGGTTCCTCCGCCAAGGTGAAAAAAAGATCGTAGGGAACATTGAGTCATTACGCTTTTTTTCTTTATGGGTGAGCAATAAATTACCTTCGCCCCTACACCAAGTAAGTAATTCAGGAGTGTAGCCGCTTGTCCGCATCGGGCAAGGTATAAAAAGTAGCTCTGCTACGATTGTAAGTATGCGCTAGTAAGGGTAGTTCAAGTCACAGTGGAAGTACCATTGATGTTGGGTGATACCAATTGATGTTTGACATGGCATGCGGAAGTACGTATGTGGGACGGTGCGATAGAAAGTAGTGGACGGTTCGATAGCTAGCGATGATTGGCGGTAGGTGCGATACGAGGTAGTGAACGTTGGAAGCAGTAGACGGGGTGAGCGAGTCATGGTTCCCACAGCTTGGTTCCTTCGAATGCTTGTGGGTATGCTTCACTCCGACCGGTAGGGAGGGAGGGACTCATCATGGTTCAGTTAATCAGTAAATGAATTAGTTCATGCCATTAGCCCGATACAATAAGCTAGAATAAGCTAGAATAAGGTGGTCTAATTCGCTTGCTTTCTTTCCGATTAGCATTGCACCCACCCAGCCAGAATTCAACTCATCGATCTCCCACGGTAGGCGACTGATAAGACTGAGAGAGTGGTACCCAGTTCATCGCTGGAGCTCATGGCTTACTAACATGGATCGATTGCTTTGATGGCATGGATGAATCGGCATGGATGGGAAGGCATGGCTTTGGCTGTCGACTGGTAGATTCCTTGCACTAGGAAGCGCAAGCCCCTCCGGGACCTTCTGTCGACTGATAGATTCCTTCCTTGGCTGTCGAAATACCTACGCGGACCTTCGGCGCTTGGCTGTATGATCGAAGAAGCGCTGGAGAACGTAAACAAGTGGGAGCCATCAGTAGCAGGGACGGTTGACCAAGTTGATCCTTTACCACTATGAATTGGGCATCTGAGCGCGCATCCCTTCCATTTCGATAGTTAGCATCATAGTCAGAGGCAAATGCAGTCCAGTTCGAAAGCCAGCATCACCTCCCCTAGCGGAAGACTGGCTCTGGTATAGTGACTCATCCTCCTCCCTCCACCTCCTATATCGATTGGACTCACTTACCTAATCACTCACTTCCCTAGTGGGTATTGCTCCCCATACTGCCTACCTAACGTAATGACATCCCCAGATTCTAGGTACCCAATACACCTACTTTAAGTAACTCACCTACCCCTTTCCCCTCACTCACCTGCCTTAACTTATATTTCTTCCCAGATTGATTAAGGAGTTGAAATAAGTATACCTCGTTTTCAACCTATTGAACTAATCCCTATCGAACTAATCCACCGATAGATGCGTAAGGGTGCGGCTGCCAAACTACTAATTTGAACCCTACCTCCCCCGATCGATCCTTAAGTATCACTTTCAAAGTTCCACTAAGTCAACTAAGTAAATCACTTACATACAGGAAGGCATTGCTAGTTGGTCTCCGGTTCACCACTGCTGTTAAGTCTTCTCTTATCTTCTATTATTCCCCGGTAAAGGACAGAATCGCTCGTATAGGGTTACCTAAGGCCTTAACTACGCGGCGAAGCCGTACTTCCATTCTATTAGTGAAAGGGTTAAATGGGCCATCCCGGTAAGTCTCTTTATCCAGAAATAGGCTTGCTTATGAGTTTGCTGGCGGTTAGGGTCTCCCTAATAAGTGCCCAGCTGAGTACAAAACCTGGCCTTATGACTTGCTACCATGAGATCCCTTCTTGAAGTGCCCAGCGGAGTACCAATCTTAACTACACTATATGCCTGAACTAGCTTCACTAGTTGTTCTACTTCTTTCTGCCTAGAGATTCATTCACATTAAAGAAGCACTGACCACCCCCAATAGCTCCCCACTCCCCAATAGCTCATTGCCTCACCCCCCAATAGCTAATACCCCAATAGCTCAGTTTCCGATAGCTAACGTTTACTTATCGCTTTGCTTGCTAGCGAGGTTGGTTCTCGGGCAATGCTGGCTGGCAAGGTCCATATGAGCTCTACTCTTATCTTATCTGTACAAACCCGCCACGCTCCGTACGTACGAATTGTTATCCTTCCCTAGCATACGTACGTTCAGTCTTCGGGGTTTCGTTCCTTTCCACCATGAGATCCCCTTCGGGCCTTTGGGCTACTTATGGGGTAGTTATTGACTATTTCTTTCCTCACCATATGAATAGTGAGTCCCTACCGGGCCTTAGCCTGCCCTCCTACTAAAGTGTGCCCTCCTACTAATATATATATATATATATCCACCTGCCAAGAGAGTTCTTATATAGAGAGTTGACAAGCCATCACTTGATGGGAAAGAGAGTTCTTATCTGTGGGCCGAAATAGAGTGAATAGAGTTGACAAGCACTGGAAAGAGAGTTGACAAGCCATCACTAACTAGGAGATCTAGATCGCCAATCAACCTAAGGGCGAGGGGCGAGGATAGGAGCCGCTCGACCAACGGGCCGCCATCGTTTGCCTAAGTCAAACCCGTATTTGAGAAGTATTAGGAATTCGCGGACCAACAAGGGTGCCTTTTGAGCTATATCTCTGGGTGCCTGCCTTTATTGGTTGGAATCTTCTTGATACACCACCTGGCCTGCTGGAGATCGCCCGCTACCCAAACAGTCAGGGAGGTGATTTAGGCTTGGATAGATCTTGATTGATTTTTCACATCTTTCGATATGGCAACGGACTACATTCTTTGAGATGGGCGGGCCAACAGACTAGGTTTTCGAGATGGGTTCAACTGACCAGGTATTCGAGTGGGGTTCCAACGGACAGACTACAGCCCACATATACTGAAGAGAGAGAGAAGGCCTATCCACACTTAGCGCTACGGAACATTGCAATGGTTCCTACCTGGGCTGGACTGAACGGTTCGGAACAATCCATGTTACTCACTGCACGGTACGGTTCAATGTAAGGAATGAAGATGCGTTACATACGTGAATTCACAAGAGGTTAATACGACATTCAGACATAGAAGACTCACATAGCTGACAGAAGCACCTCACATAGCGGACAGACATAGCCACCTCACATAGCAGCCATCACATAGAGCATCTCACTTAGCCAATCATTTACAGCCGGTCATAGCCCAGTAGTAGTGTCCGATAAATCGTAGTAGGAGATAGCCCATCATTGCCAATAATTGCCAGAAAGGCATTGCCATAGGGTTCGATAGCCTTTCATATCAGTCACGCCATACATATCCACGGAACATAGCAGCACGTATACATCCAGACAAGAGAGAGGTAAGCATCACTGGCCGATAGGATAAGGACCACACATCACAGGAGGTACCCAAGAGAAGGAGTTAGTTCACCCATCGAGTCAATGAACAGATTGATTATGTTCCCACGTTCCCAACAGACAAGAGAGAGGGAGGGAAGGTAGTTTCATTCATGCTGGTCCGGTAGTGGCATTCACGCTAGTCGGGCGGGTAGTTACATTAAGGGAGGTGATTTAGTGCCCAGCGTTAGGAGGCGGTAGCACCTATTCCCCTAACTCCTTCCTACACCCATTTGAAGTTCCCCACCACAAGGCACGGACCCCTATGCAAGCAGCGATAATAGCACAAGCAGACACCGAAAAAAGACCCAGGGACGGAAAAAAGTATGACAGGAACAAGGGAATGCAGACAGGAGAAGGCAGGACCGGGCCCAGAAAGCGAGTGGACAGAACCCAAGAAGCAATTGGACGGAAGGGAAAGGAATAAGGTGGGCACGATATTCAGGAAGAAGGAGGGAAGCAAACAAGAGACCAGGGAGAGAGGAGGCAGATATAGAGCGGACAAGGGATGGACGCCAGACTATAGGAAGCAGCAGAGAGAGGTAGATAGGATAGATAGAGAGGGGAATAGAGCGGGGATGTAGATAGAGTGAACGGGGATGGGAATAGAGATGATGGATAAGAGATAGAGGGAGCGAGAAGAAAGAGGAAGGAAATGGAATAAATAACGGAAAGGGAGAGTAACCCATTAGCAAAGGGGGGGACGAGGAACAGAAACCATAAGGAGATTGACGTAGGATAGGGGATAAGGGAAAGGGATCGAAGGAACACAGCTCAACCCATAATGAAATAATGAATGAGGAAGGATACAAGGCAAGTCACGTATATAGAATGTCGGATTGAAGACAGCGCTCTAGCATTGTTTACTTACGAGCATATCGATTGAAACATTTTACCGTCAGACGAAAGAGATTAAGTTAACCGTCGGCACGAATAGAGAAAAGCATCTGATGGCTTATGCTGCTGGCCGGATGGAGCCCAGAGGGAGGTGATACTTAGCACCCATTCCCCAAACTACATCGGTTATTTATTGCTGGTTGGCTGCTAGCTTACATCCCAAAATACGCATACCCAGTTTAGCCATCACACAATAGATGAGAGATTGAGTTCACCTTCACATGAGCCACATTGACGAGCCAACACGGTAATGATTGACACTTTGAGTACCTACCCGCTGATCGATCGAACTGCTTGCCGAAGTTCTTCTTACTTTCGCGATCTTGCTCTACCTGGAGATGCAAAACTTGCCCACAGTTGCTTGCTTTATCATCGGCCCCATAGTTCCCACCAGACCAGAGGGAAGTCCCCTTACCGCAGATAAGTTATTACCGCAAAGAAGTCCTTACCAACAGATGGCAGAAGAGAAAGAACCCTTCACCCCATACCCGAGAGAAAGAAGAAAAGTCCGCACCGACAGAACAGAGAGAGGAGAAATCCCCTTTCAATACACCTTACCCGAGTGAGGAGAAGTACCCCTTCACAACATGTCCGAGAGAGGTTATTTATCCCATACCCCGGGAAGCAACTATGTGCAGTTAGTAATGGCTATGTGCAGTTAACGACGGATATGTTCAAACCCGGTACGGTACAGGGCCGACACTCTGAGGCACACTGCCTGCTAATCGATACAACTTTATGCTTGCCGAAGGTCCGTGAGGTCTTGCGCTTCCGAGGGCAAGGCCCGGCAGGGTGAGGGTGAGGGTGAGGGTGAGGGACGAACTCTCGACAACAGGCCGCCATCGCTCGACTGTTAAGGCCGCCATCGAAATATGTGAAAACCTCCGGGGATTGGGGTGGGTGGGTAAATAGTGGCTATAATAGGACCTTTAGGTGCTCGACCAAAAGCCCCCCCACCCAATAAGTAAATTGAAGGGAAAGATGTGAAAACCTCCGCCAAAGCATATATTCTCTATGTCATTCTGCATGAATGAATTATATATGTCATTACGCATCAAAACCTCCGCCTCCCAAAATGGCCAAATTAGTAGGATGCGTAAGCATGCTCGACTGTTAAGGATGCGTAAGCAGGCTCGACTGATAAGGCCGCCATCACCTTTAGGTGCTCGACCAAAAGCCCCCCCACCCAATAAGTAAATTGAAGAGAAAGATGTGAAAACCTCCGCCAAAGGACAAGTAGTTGAAGGGTACTCAAGTTGTATGGGCAAAGATTGAACCAAGCGATGGCGGCCTTATAGTCGAGAGTTCGGCAGGCTCACCCTACCGGGCCTACCGGGCCTTATGGTCGAGCCTTAAAGCGCATCATTAGTTGGGGGAACGAGCTTACAGATATGATTTAGGAATGAAGACAACCAGCCAGCATTGCTAGGCTAGGAAACCTTGAAATGCTTATGGAAGTAGCACAGGAACCACCCTTGGATCGTACGCGTGGAAACGACTTGTTTCATTGCCTATTATTTATTATCACGCTTTTATGTATGGGAGGGATGGGTCGGCACCTTTAGGCCTGGATAAATGGAATGGTTGTGCTACAACCTACCGCTACCAACCTTTATATTGACTTTAACGACTTTAACGAAACCTTAGTAATTGAACTGGCTGCTTGCTTAGGCACCTTAGACCTTTCAGATTTACCTTTGCCTATTTACCTTTACTTAACGAGCATCCACCAGAGAAATCACTTTACATACTGCCCTGCCCTAGGAATTCTTCCGGGTATCACGTATTACCACCTATTGGTATTGGTCTGGCGCCGAGCCTTATAAATTACCCTTCCTTCTCTTATAAGCACCGGATGGATGGTGGTCGATTAGCGGAGGACTTGTCGTAGCTCCCCATGCTTTCACGATTGCTGGATGGCATGGCTGGCATGAAAAACCTTCTTACCTTTATCCCGTCACCCTAAGACGATAGAGATAGAGTGCTGCCCAATTTCTGATGCTGAAGCCAGGAATACTAAGTAGGTGGGATCATCGGAAGACCTGCCCCGGATAGATTAGAATAAACAGCCATAATAACTTAAGAGACATGGATGGATGAGATGGGTCAGCCGAGGACTTATTGTCTATGCTCCTGCGAGGATGGAGGGGTCCCGAGGAGGCCGGTTTTCCCTTTTAGCAGAGATCGTTGAATTGCCGGATTGAATTGGATTCATTATAGCCAGAAAGAACCGCAGATATAACTTCTTCAGCTGATATCTCGTTTAACTGCCAAATGGCTATGCTCTATCAGAGAGCCTCGTTGGAGGATGGACGGGCTTCAGACCTAGAATTAGAATATGATGCTCAGACAGCCAGGAGAATATGCTTTGTTTATCACACTTGCAGGAAGAAATCTTCAGAGGTACAGGATTTATTATATCCACTCTTTACTTACTATTTGTTCCTCCACCCTAGTCCTTGGAGTGTTGCCCAACATGAAGCCAGGTAGCAGTAGGGGATCAGGGGACCCATATACCTTACTACTACCCACCCGCCAGAAATACTGACTTTACCAGCCCTATACCATGAGGGCTTTGGAGGGACAGTTATCAGACCTTAGAACCCACGGATGGATCGTTGGATCGTGGGATGGAAATCGGAATCAACATGGGAATGGCCAGTGGGATTGGGATTGGGATCATTTATTAGCCCTTCCCTTAGACCTAGTAGAACCGTCACTAGAACTTTCATATACCTGAGAGTTGAGCTTTTACCTTACCCTCTTTATACCTGAATCCTAGGAGCATGGAGGCAGCCCAACCTCTAAGCCAGGAACACTCAAGTAGCCAGCCAGGGGCATGCTATGACACACTCCCGGAACTTACACTGTCACTCGCTCGAACCTATCTACGCACACCATCGCTAGCACCATCATACTGCCCCGTCCAATAGCTATGGGAAAGAAAGCTAGTGCAAGCTAACGAACTCTACTAACTGATTCACTGAGACTGACCTACCCCCATGCATTGGAACAAAGCTGTGGGAACCATTACTCGCTCACCCCCAAGCAGCTGGCAGTAGCATTGGCGGTTATAGCATTAGTAGCTGTGGATAGCGGTAGGCATGGGATAGCAGCATTGGATAGCGTTAGTAGCGGTGGATAGCATTAGTGGACGGGGATATTGGCTATCGATAGAAGCAGTAGACGGGGATATCGGCTAGCAATAGAAGCATTAGACGGTGAGATTGCTTTTGAGAGTGTGCGTAGGTAAGATCGACAGTGTAAGCTTTCACTTCCTTACTCTTGCTCATGCTCCCTGACTCTTTCTCCCTGATGCTCCCTGACTCATGCTCCCTGACTCTTGCTCAAGGGGTACTTAATATCCTCCCCCCTAGCTAGCTACCCCGACTAAGGCAGGCTACTTGCTTCCCCCGGCTACCTACGTCGACAGAAGGCATTGTAAGGACTTTAAAGGAAGGAGGAGGGTAGACTATCAGAAAGCCAAACTCGAATCAGGAGCAAGGGGAACACGGGAACACGAAGATGGGAAGGTCCTGAAGAAGTAGGCCCTTCCTTATTTCCTTTCCCCCTCAGAGGTTATAAGCTTGATTTCTTTTATGTCTCTTTGTCGCGCTCGCTATAGTACGTTAGGGGTGAGTTAGCGGGGTGTATATCCGTATAGTAATACAGATGGCTCCATAAAAGTCCAGGTCTTTTGGCCCAGGAAAGTCTTGACGTTGGAGAGTGACTTTCCCGGGTAAAGCAAGCCAGGAAGTAAGTAAAGGCCTAGAGGCATTGGACCAGGCCAGTCTTCGTTCCATCCATAAGGCATGGCAAGGTCCTTACACGCACGTTACAGATAGGCCTTTGATACAGTCCTCTCTTAAGGCTGTCAGATTGAGCAGTAATAAAAGGTTTCAATAACGTACGTAATTTATATAGTTGAAAAAGAACGTAATTGATTGGGTTATATAGAGTTTCCCACCCAACCAACTGGCGTTACATTTTCAAGAACTAGCCCTGGAGTTGGGGGGAGGGGTTCTTCTATGTAATATATGAGTTGTTTATTCCATCCATTAGTTGTTTATATATTACTGGGGAGCCTATATATTCATTTCTATTTCATTTTAGCACCACTTCCCGGAGAGAGACAGAAAGTCTTAGTATATGACCGGAGAAAGCCTTAGTATCTGAGGATACAGCCTTAGCCTTATTCTATTACCGGAGAGATACATATAGCCTTAGTATATGACTGGATTCAAAAGCCTTCTTCTCTGATTGGTCAAGCGAGTAGACAACCTCACCCTTATCCTTATCCTTTTGATGCCAACTACCTCTCCTACGTCGAGAGTTCGACAGGCTCACCCTAACCCTTATTCTCCTTCTGAACTCTCATTCTGGATGAGTGAGTTGTTAGCATGACGACGACCCCCACAGCATGGTGTCTGCGGAGCCCGGAATAAGAAAAGAGTGATCAGACTGGTAATGCATATAATAAGGACCGGCAGGGGCTCGACCACTATTTACCCACCCACCCCAATCCCCGGGGACCGGTAGGGTGCGTAAGCACGCTCGACTAATAAGGATGCGCAAGCAGGCTCGACTGTTAAGGATGCGCAAGCAGGCTCGACTGTTTTGGTTACTTATTTGAGAGGGGCAATAAGTAAACCCTAACCTTTAGGTGCTCGACCAAAAGGGAGAGGCCGCCATCACCCTTTAGGGGGCTCACTATTCATATGGTGAGGAGAGGGGCTCACCATTCCGATGGTGAGGACCCGGTAGGGGGCTCGACTAAAGGGAGAGGATTTCATTCATTCAGTAGTAAATAGGGCTAGGCTAGAGTGAGGTAGTGTGTTATGGGAGGACCCCATTGGGGCACGAAAAGGCTAAAACGCCGAGAGGCTTTTCTTTTGTCAATTCTTACTGAAAAAACAACAATTTGCTGAGGCTCATTACTATATAAAACCCCATATTTCTGGGTTTTTTTACCCAGACCTGAAAGCGACGAATTACTCTTTGCTTAAGCTTTGTGGGTGGATGGACAGGGTTATACATATTTCCTTTTTTTAAGGATCAGACCTAGACAGACACTTACTTAAGAAGGTCCTACCACACCACGATACAGCCCCTGATTAGAGGGAGGACCAGGTGAAGCCTACGGGATGACTTTCAGTTGGATTTACAGCAACTGTTGTGGTGGGATCGTTGGAATTGCCTTACTTACTGAGAAGTTATGTGTGTTTTTATATACGTAATTAGGAACCTTATTCCTTCCCGGACTTACTATTAACTATTTATTATCAATATTGGGATTTTATGGGTGCATCAGGTAACCGAACTGCAATGCTTTTTGACAGGGGAAAAGGGCGCTTCTGGGAATACAACTGCGATGGCCAACTGCGATGCTTTTTGACAGGGGAAAGGGTAAGGATAAGGGGAAAGTGATCGAATTCTATGAGTGCGTCCCTATGAATGAGTTTATTAATATCCCGCATGCACTGAAATCAGTGAAACGAATAGAAGGTTATTACTGTTACACGTGTTTGAATCTTCTTTATTAAGGTTGTCAATTACTGCTTGTTGTTCCACCAGATTGATCAGCGAAGATCGGATCGAGGCATTGGAGGAGGGAGCTAGTTATCCTCCTCGGAGTAGGAACAATGGGAACAATGATGGACTAATGGCAGCTAGGATAGGCAGATACGGATCTCGAGGGACAGATCACTCCTAGTTCGGCAGCACCTCACCCAAAGCGGCAAGCCCAAGCTCCGTCAATACGCACGCCACTGAACGAACACACGGGGATTAGGGAGAATGAGGCGAGTAATAACTAATGGACACACTAGGGGCATTAACTAGGGGCATGGACTCTAACGACTAGGCTAGGGAGATGGACTGATAACACCGGGAAGGGACACATCGTTCGAACACTTGGCAGCACCGGACTAGTTCTGCAGCATGAAAACCTTCCAAGCCTCATCCGAAAGGCCCATTCACACGTTCCGAGCACATATTATATATGTAATTACGTCATTCTCTCCCTATCGGTCGAGCAACTAAAAAGTTCCTAAGCCATTGGCGTTGCGAAGAGGGGCCGACTTAATGAAGTGGGCTAAAATATACGTGGGATAGACTTTGAGAGAGTGGTGTCTTCTCTTTATTCTCTAGTTACCGAAATGATACGAGTACTTGAAATTGACTCTGAATTTAGGACCTCTTCTGTGGAATTATGTCTTCACTTGCTTCGCGCGGGGCTATATCGGCTTCCCGTCTTCCAGAGACTGGCTTCCCGTCTTCCAGAGACTGGCTTCCCGTCTGACAGGGGCTAGACTGGAGCCGCCCTAGTTAGAGATTAGATTCTCCCCAATTTCAAAGTCTTAAGTCAATCTGCCCGACCTATGCTTTAGCATACTGTAAACAGCACATTCTCTTTCGAAGGAATGGCTGTAAAAAGAACCTTACCTGGGGGGGGGTACCCCGCCTACCTACCCGCCTACACTAAGTGAGTGGGTCATGGTACCCTTTAGATAGATAGGTTTGATTAGAGAAACTTACTCTCTCTATTATATGATTAGAGCTCTCTTACTTATATATGAGATTCTTGGGACATTCTGAAACGAGTTAATACGTAAAGGAAACACTTCATCGGTCGGAAGGAAGGAATCATACGATCGGGCGCCCTGAAGAAATAGTTTAGTGTGCTTGCTCCCGTTCTTTATCCTGAATCGATCCTGAAGAAATAGTTGTGAGTTGCGCTAGCCTGATCCTGCCGAGTTCTCGGAATAACGATCCTGGATAAATAGTTCAGTTATCAATCCTGAATACTCGATCCTGACTGGGAAATCTAGATTGGACCGGATTGGGCTTCCCTACGTAACTGCTATAAAACTCCCCGATCCCAATTGCAGGAATAAGGGTCTTCTCTCTCTATCACAATCTATCCATAACTATCTATCCATCCTACGCATTCCCCTTTGGACATGCTTTACAAATCAACGATCCACATAGCAGGATTCAGGGTATTCCTCTTTATAGAGGAGCTTATCCATTCATTCAGAAAAAGAGAAGGTCCGGAGGGTCTTGCGCTTCCTAGTGCAAGGACCGGCAGGGTGCGTAGCACGCTCGACTAATAAGGCCGCCATCGGCTCGACTGTTAAGGATGCGTAAGCAGGCTCGACTGATAAGGACCCTTTAGGGGGCTCGACTGATAAGGACCCTTTAGGGGGCTCGACCATAAGCCCCCCCACCAAATAAGTAAATTGAAGAGGAGAGGATGCGGAGCACGCTCGACCAGCGCCCACCACCCAATAAGCATCAAGGAAGGCAGGGTGAGGTACGTTAGTGACTCGACTTATGGGAGAGGTACGAACGCTCGACTAATAAGGCCGCCATCGCCCTTTTTATAAGGAAAGAGGGCACTCATAAGAGTCCCATACCAGACCAAGGATTTCCTTGCCCCCGGAGGGACAAGCGGCTTCGCACCTTTTTTTCATGTAATAGGAGAGGCAGCAAAAGAAAAGCCCGCAAGCATTTGGATTCTCGCTTAGATCAGCCAGGACTAATGATCCAGGGTATATTCAGAAAGGATAAAGGAAGGGCCATCACACATGAAAGGATTAGAAGGGAGAAGCGCCTTACTTGGTGAGCTGTTAGCTCTAGGCTTCGGGTTAAAGGCTCAACCTCCCTGACCTTGTCTCTATCAAGCCCCCCCCTTCCAAGAAGACTCTATCTCTCCCCTCTCCCTGGCTCTAGCCTCTTGCAAAACGTCAGCATCAAAGCTCTCGAGCTCAAAGCAAATGCTTCCATCTCGCCAAACATAGGATGGTGTTCGTGCCAAGTTCTACGTGAGTGACCTATACTACGTGACCTATACTTCGTGCCCAATAGGTCGTCGTACCCACTAGTCCACATATCAACATACATGTTTCCTCATAGCTACTTATATAACATATCCGCTTATATCCGCTTCTTACTCTTCTTACTCTTCATACCGTAAAAAGACAATAGCTACGGCACGCTGCACATGATGGTTGAAATGGAATGGAATCAGAACATCTAGAACTTAGATTGATATCTCTATGCTTTAGTTAAAGCCTTAGTCTTCTGGACGTGCCCCAAGGCCATAGAGATTCCGGTGGTACTAACTAGCTCTAGAGACAAGCCATAGAGTGAAGCCAGAGTGTAAGCTTTAGCCCTTAGTTAGTTATTTAAGGTACTACTAGCCGGAGGACTGCCTTAATCTCCATGCACTATATACTGCCATACGGTAAATAGTATTCGTCTTTGTACCAGCCCTATAGTAGTCCCTAGTCCCTTGCCTACCGGTACGGACTTAGTATTAGCCCCATGCCGCCCTAAGAGAATAGCTTCAGTAGTGTCCCGGGTCTCATGTCTTAGTCCCCGGTCTCATGGAGTAAGGCCTTAAGGTCTCTCTTTCTTGCTTTCTGACTTTTTGATTAGCCTTATTAGTTATTGAACTATTAGAGAGTGAAGCTGGATAAGGTCTACTTTCATCTCCTTACTTGTGATGGATGCTTATTGAGTCATGACTCCTCCCTATTCCCATAAGTAGTGATAAGCAAGTCACTATGGTGTAATTGATTCCTAGCTAGTCCCATGAGCTACGGCGAAGAAGCTAGCTAGTTCCCCTGAGCTACAGCGAAGAACTTATTCTAGCTCTATAAGAAGTGTTCCATATGCTATTAGTCTAGAACTAGATGCTATTAGAATGAAATGAGATTTCTCTCTCTCCAGTCTCCATTCTTTTTATCCATTCTTTTCAAAAGAAACTAGTACCCTTCCTCTTCAATTTACTTATTGGGTGGGGGGGCTTATGGTCGAGCACCTAAAGGTCCTTATCAGTCGAGCCCCCTAAAGGGTCCTTGCACTAGGAAGCGCAAGCCCCTCCGGGACCTTTAT
>Ga0115842_100158_pt1 | contig 24255 bp, 20 predicted proteins | sample InSIn2SAF170_2_FD_83856 | JGI IMG/M metagenome (GOLD analysis project Ga0115842, IMG submission 83856)
CTTTGAATAGACAAAAACGCAGACAACATACTGTAGCTGTGGTACACCTCATTGGACGCCACAGACTCTACTCCTTGACTGGAAAGACTCGACTCGACCCTCCATGGGGGTGAACTGGGGTTGAGCTAGAGCGGCCTCACCCTAGACCCGGGTAGGCGGTCAGCTCGATGCAGATTTTACCAATTTTAGTAATCGGGACCGAGAACATCGGCCGACATTTTCTTCGCTTCATTACTTTCGTGGAGGTCAATTTGCTGGATGTTAACGAAATGTGTGACCTCAAGATCTTGAAGTCGTGCTCACACGGCCTGTATCGCTTAACTTTGATACTAAGGACTATCAAGCTCTGTGGTAAGAGAAGTGGAAGTGGTTCCTTCATAACTCAATACAGGAAAAGGCATACGCCATCAAGCCTGTACTTGAGCTAGTGAGGACGATAACGATGAAATACCTCATCCTACAGCTGAGTAGGGGGGTGTTCAACCGGCATCGGTTGTTAAGGCATGCGATATGCCGACCTTGGTCAACAGTGCTGGCTGAGCAACACAATCGAAGCCACTGGCTGCCAGACGCGTTTCATGCATTCCTGGTCAAGATCTCTGTCGGGGTCAAAGCGCAGATGTTTTGCACAGTCCAGATCGCAACAGGGTTGTCAATGTAAATAGTGGCATGAAAAGAAGCTATGGTTATATGACCTGTAGTCTATAGATATATCAAACAATTCAGGGATTGACTACATAGTATTTACCCACTTTACGCGCTTCATGAGTGTCTACGCTAGTTTGGACGCGTTGAGGGGTTTTGAAGAGCCGCGTTTCTCGTTGCCAGAAATCAGCAACTCACTTTTCGTTCTCGTGTGGGGTGATGTATCGTGGCATGCATGTGTTAAGATATATCCAAACAGCCTCAATAACATGACTGGGTATTTCTACACGCGGACTGACCATCCGGCTAATAGGAACAATAAAGGAGATGAGGTAGGTGCAGGAGTGAAATTCATGGCGTGACATCACTGGCAGTGAAGCGATGGAAAAACAATGACATGTATTCGACTCCGTAAAGGATATGGGATTGAGACTTGTCTTCTCACTCATATACTGATATTCAATCACGATCATTGAGAAGTAGCACAAAGTACGTCTCTCAATATGGAAACAATCAAGAATGCAGTGACGGGTGGATCGGGTGCCTCGAACACGGACTCACAATTCGAGGACGGTATGTGATCAAACACCGGTGTGAAGAGCTACACTGACAGTATCTAGGTCATAAAATACCTATCACAACACAAGATGTTCCTGGACATCAAAGCCAACTGCCCATAACGCCAGTCGATGACAAGTTGCCCACTCCCGACGGAGGTTACCAGCTATACAAAGCAGCTGGTAAGCTTCAAGGAAAGACAGCTCTTATTACAGGTGGAGATTCTGGTATTGGTCGAGCCACGGCAATTCTATTTGCAATGGAGGGAGCAAAAGCTGTCATGATTGCCTACTTGCCGGAAGAGCAGAAAGACGCCGAAGACACCAAGCAGAAGATTGAACAACACGGTACCCAGTGCCACTTGGTTCCAACAGATCTCACCAAGCAAGAGAACTGCGAGGATCTTGTGAAGAAGGCCATTGAGTCTCTAGGGAAAGTCAACATCCTGTTCAACAACGCCGCCTTCCAGATGCAGCAGAAAGACATCAGCGACATCTCGGCTGAGCAGTGGTACAAGACATTCAACACCAACATTCATCCTTTCTTCCACTTGTCAAAAGGCCTGCTGCCTCAAATGGAGAGAGGTGACACTATCATCAACAATGCCTCCATTAATGCGTACATTGGCCGACCTGACCTTCTTGACTACACCACAACCAAGGGAGCAATCGTCTCATTTACGCGAGGTCTAGCAAACCAACAGATGTCCAAAGGTGTTCGGGTAAATGCCATCGCTCCCGGTCCTGTTTGGACGCCACTCATTCCAGCCACCATGGACAAGGATGCTCAGAAGGAGTTCACGTCACCTATGGGCAGACCTGGACAGCCTAGTGAGATGGCTACTTGCGTCGTCTTCTTGGCCAGCGCTGACAGCAGCATGATCTCTGGTCAGACACTGCACCCCAATGGTGGTGTTATTGTCAACGGCTGAGTTGCATGAGCAAAGGTGGCACAGCACATTAGGCCATAGATCAATGCTTAAAGCGGGTTCTTGAAAACGTATCAACCGTGTCATACTTGTAGGATTCTCCTACCTCTAGCTCGTAGATGTGGAAGTGGATGCAGTGGAGCAGCAGGGCGTGCAGCGGTATGAAGTGGATTGCTCTTGCGGTACGTCAAACTGCATACATAGCTCCTCAAAAATGACGAACACAAAGAGCTTCAAAAATTGTTAAGCCAATCAAAATGCTGAACCTCTTTGAGCACATCGAAGTATCGTTGAGCGTAGCCGGAAACAATACCTCATATCGTGCTTTTGCTTGTGGATTGACCGAGAAATGCGGCGAGCTTCATGAGGCGGTCGATCCCAGGTTGTAGACTTGCGGTGAACACATTGCTTGGGTATTATAATTACACAGGCCAAACTCGGATCTTGTGTTGGTCTGTGCTAGTTCGGAGCTTCACGGCCAGCACAATGAAAGACTACAAATTCGAGACAAGACCGAAAGCGAACCCGGATGCCATCATTCAAGGTCCTCAATACAGATTCACAATCCTCACAAACCGGCTCATCCGGTATGAGTGGGCAGAAGATGGTAAATTTGAAGACCGAGCGTCGACGTTTGCTATAAATCGCGACCTCCCAGTACCGAAGTTTCACAAGAACGAAACCGAGGACAGTCTCGAGGTCATCAGCGACCATTTCCAGCTCACCTATGATAAGAAGAGGTTTTCTCCCTCTGGCCTGTCCGTTGCTTTCAACACGAAGATCACACTATGGGGAGTGCCCTGGCGATACGGCGAGGAGCAGCAGCAGCACAATCTTGGTGGGACAGCTCGTACACTAGATGAAGTTGATGGCCGCTGCGATATGGGTTTCGGTGTGCTCTCGAGAAAGGGACATGCGACCGTCGATGACAGTGAGTCCATGTTGTTCACCAACGATGGTTGGGTGGCTGGTCGTCTTCCTGGCGACCGCATTGATGGATATCTCTTTGGTTATGGCCACGACTATCGCGGTGCTATGAAGGCATTCTATGCCCTTTCCGGCTCGCAACCAGTACTGCCCCGCTGGGCCTTGGGCAACTGGTGGTCGAGATACTACGCATACACTCAAGATGAATACGTGACATTGATGGACAAGTTCCGCTCACAAGATATTCCCCTGTCCGTTGCAGTGATAGATATGGACTGGCATCTTGTGGCCGATGATCGCGTCCCCCACACAGGTTGGACAGGCTACACCTGGGACGACAAACTCTTCCCCGACCCCTCCAAATTCGGCCGCGAGCTGCACTCCCGCAACCTCAAAATCACACTCAACGACCACCCCCATGCAGGTGTTCACCACCACGAATCTTCCTACGAAGAAATGGCAAAGTTCATCGGCCACGAAACCTCAGACAAAGACCCCATCCTGTTCGACCCCACCAACCGCAAATTCATGGACTCATACCTCACAATCCTGCACCGCGATGTCGAAAACCAAGCCTGCGACTTCTGGTGGATAGACTGGCAACAAGGCAACTTCAGCCGCACCCCGGGCATCGACCCCCTCTGGATGCTAAACCACTTCCACTTCCTCGACAACGCACTCCCCGAAGCCGGCGGCACCACCTCTTCCGCCACCGGCGCTCCCGAAAAAAGGCCCCTGATCTTCTCCCGCTACGCCGGCCCCGGCTCACACAGATACCCCGTCGGCTTCTCCGGCGACACAATCGTAACCTGGGCCTCTCTCGCCTTCCAGCCTGAATTCACAAACACAGCCTCAAACATCGGGTACGGCTGGTGGTCGCACGATATAGGCGGCCACATGGGCGGTGCGCGAGACGACGAACTAGTGACGCGCTGGGTCCAGTACGGCACCTTCTCACCGCTGATGCGTCTACACTCGTCCAACAGCCTCTGGGGCTCTAAGGAACCATGGTGCTACCGCCCGGAATCCGAGTCCATAATCTCCAACTTCTTGCGTCTGAGACACAGACTCGTGCCCTTTCTACACACGCGCAACGTATCCGGAAGCACGGCCGGCGAACCACTAGTGCAGCCATTGTACTGGCATTTTCCAGCTCGACGCGAGGCATACACCTCCCCGAACACATATTTCTTCGGCTTCGAGTTACTAGTCGCCCCCATCGTGACGCCTAGATCCAAAGGCACGAACATGGGCTGCGTAAAGACCTGGCTCCCTCCCCTAGGCCGCTTCGTAGATGTCTTCACAGGTCTAGTGTACGACTCAGACCGCGAGATCGCGATGTATAGACGTCTAAACGAGTACCCCGTGCTCATGCACGAGGGCAGTATTGTTGTACTGGATGCGCATGCTAGTCCTGAGAACGGCTGTCCGAATCCCGATGCGTTCGAGGTGCTGGTTTGTGTGGGACGGAATGGCCAGGCGAGTGTGCTGGAGGATCCGGCTGATGATAGTCTCGATTCGAAGAAATTGATCGAGGGTAAGGAGCGCGGGGCGCTGATCCAGTATTACCAGGACGATGGCAGGCTTGTAGCGAATGTTACGGGCCGGACATGGCGATTCCGCTTTCTCGCTATTACTTCTATACCTGAGGGGCTGAAAATCAGTGTGCAGGGTCGGGATGTCACGAAAAATGCGAAGGTTAGCGTTGAGACGTTCCCCCAGGGCGTACCGAGTCTGGTCATGGATATACCAGGTGTGATGGATAGTAAAGCGGAGATTGTGCTCGAATTGGGCCACGCGAATCCGCAGCTCAGTGTTGTGGATCATACGGAGAGACTGAAGAGTTATGTGTTGGATTTGCAGATTGATTTTGCGGTTAAGGATCGGATTTGGGAGATTATGACGGATCACAAGCATGGGTTGGGGGGAAAGGTTAGTGGGTTGTTGGCGTTGGATTTGGAGGAGGATGTTAAAGGGGTGTTTTTGGAGTTTTTGACTGCTGATTCGAGGGCGGTGTAGGACGCGTCTGTGGTGGATTGGGAATCCGTTGGGGATGGTGGGTGTGTGGTTATGAGAGAGAGAGAGAGAGAAGGGGGCAAGCTAGGGAAACTTGGTGTTAGATCTTGTATATAGTGAGAATCTTGCGTTGAAGATTAAATATGATATTGTCCTGCATCCATACGCCTTGATTTCTATGGTTGTTTTTCTCCCCTTCTGTTCGTGCTGAAGAGTGTGCTCAGGTCATTGCTTCGTTCGCTGCCCGTGACTTTGATTGCCGCTACTCTCTCGGCTGTACTGTTGCCTTATACTGATTGATTGATTGCTTCAGATCAGGAGCTAGGTAAATGCCCAAATTGACGGCTTGCGGCACTGGCCGCCTTGGACGACCCAGATACTGCACGGTGCCTCAAAGGTCGTCTATGGATAAAGATGTCGTGCGTGTAGCCCACTTTAGGTTCACTTCCTGATGTTTTCTTGTCCTGCTTAGCTGTCTGAACAGCTCAAACCATGGCAGCCAAGTCGTACCGCAATACCTCTTTATGGCGTGATATTGCACTTCCTTCTCCTCCTCGGCGCCTGAAGCTAGCGAATCCTTATTGAGGGCTTGTAGTCGCCTGTCTCGCTCGTCTTTTCATGTCTTCAGGTAGCCATTTTCGTCTCCGCAGCTGTGGTGTACCCATGGCTATCACCTCGTTCGCACATATCCAGCACGAACCTCAAGTAGTAAACAAAGTATCTTCCTCCCTCAAATACTCCCCCACATCTCCCTGCCGGAACACCACCACAGCCGTCGGATCCGCCTTCCTCGCCTCCGCCACACTGCGCGCCGTAACCCCAAATCCCAACGGCGTATCATCACTCATATTCAACACCACAACACCACTATGCTCAGGACAATCCTCGCTCCACCGACCAACATGCGCCTTGACTACATTCCCACCATACAAGAACGGCATCTCACCATTCGGTTTGATCCACAGCTTATACCGGGCGTGGGGCGCAATGATATCGAGCGCTGTAATGTGCAGACGGAATTTACCAGTCTTGGTGAATTTGCCAATGCATGTGCCGATTGAGAGGAGGCAGTCACGCGAGACGGAAGTTGCGAGGTTGGCGAGGGAGAGCGGGAGGTAGTATACGCGGGATTGGTGGAGGCGGAAGACGTGGCGGTTGTCTGCTGGTTTGGGGTTGGAGGAGGTGGTGGTGGAAGATTCTGTGGTTTCGGGTGCGATGAGTTGGGTTAGGGAGCGGCCGGTGTAGTTTGCGAGTTTTTTGAAGAGGGTTTCCGTTTCGGTTTCTGTGAGGGCGCGCATTTTCGGGGTATTGTGAAAGGGTTGTGAGAGTTTGAGTGTTGAGGTTCGAGTTACGAGTGGACTGAATTACTTGCTGGATTCACATGTTTGCGACAAAAAAATGTTGCGGAGGACGGAAGATCTTCGGTTTGGAGTTTACGCTAATACTTGTTCACGCTAGGAAGATCCACCAGGCGCGATAGAACAGGCAGGGTAAGTAATATCCCATATTCTGGCTCTCAAATATTGTTCATCTATCTTTGTCGTTAACAACGTACACAACCTTGCACTGCACTATGCTACTAGCAGACTAACAGTGAGGCTATCCGTTTTATCATAAACGGCAGAGCCTAGATTTCGCTTGAAATCGATCTCTAAGCATTTCGGGCATAGAGCAGACGCTAATGTTTTCAGCTGCTTCAGCTTTGCGAGCACAAGCTTTCTGGAGAGGTGAATGGCGGTGTGATTTGACAAAGCAGGTTTACCATTGCAGCGTTGCATATATACACTGACTATACACTGGCTTCTTCCTACTACAACTGCAAACCAATTCAATCCATATATCGCGAAGCACTTTCGAGTGCCACTAACAGATTAAAATAGCTCACCCAGATCTAAGCTCAGCGCGCCATCAGCATGTCAAATGATACTGACACAGACAGACAATGGTTTGTCAATGCTACACAGGGCTACCCCGGGCCAGACGAGATGGTGACCAAGCTAGATGATGCAATGAAGACATTCATGCAATACTATCGCGTCCGAAACGCTCAATTAGCCTTCGGGCGGAATGGAAATGTTGAGGTCCAACGTGCCTATTCTAACACAGAGTACAACACCTATATTACGAATAATCAAGACGTCTTCCTCCTGGCCAGTGTCAGTAAAGCTTTTTGCAGTGCGGCGATATACGCCCTGTATCCAGATGAGCAGGTCCGCGCTAATACCAAGGTGTTCACTGATGTGCTCGGGTTCAATCCGCAGGATGGTCATATGGGAGATCCTCGCATGCCGCAGATCACGATCAAGAACCTCCTTGAGCATAAAGGCGGCTTCAATGACCAAATCGGTCCAGGAAACGACAACACACAGTCGTGGACGAGGAGTCCTGATCCTACTTACAGTTGTCGCGAAGTAGCTCAATTTTTGGGTCGAAATGTGCAAACGATCACGGATTTGGCAGAATATGCTTACCGACAGCCGCTTGACTTCAATCCAGGAACCACGATTGGCAACCTGGATTTTGTATATTCAAACATAGGCTATCTCTTGCTGTCGAGGGTGGTTGAGGTCAAGAGTGGACAAGACTATATGAGCTTCCTGCGAGAGAAGATTACGAACCCACTTGGCCTGCGGATGGTCGAGTATCGCACGCCTGAGGATCAGCATGTAGCAGACCAGACGAGTGGCTTGATACACGCTGAGTCTTATGACAGTGGCCCACCAGCATACGATATCAACAGGAACGATAACGTTCCTGCTGTATACGGTGGCGATGGGATGGTCAAGGAAGCCTGCATGGGTTGCGCAAGCTTGATGTGCAGTGCTGGAGACCTCGTCAAGTTCGTGGGTCAACACGGTATGTCCTTTCCACTAAGTCACTTGAGCTATACCTATGCTGACATTTAATAGCTGTCTGGGATATTGGTGGTCACGAATTCGCTAACAGGACAGGATCTACACCTGGAACAAGTGCTTGGCTGGCATGTTTTCCCGATGGAACAGATTTGGCGATTGTTATGAATACACGTGAATCGAGCCAGGGTCATTATTTCGTTAGTTCTCTATCACATCAAAACGACGGCTCGGATGTCATTGATCATGATGGTAATTTGTTCGACTTTGTCGATGGACCAATTCGAAAGATTTTGGATGAGTATCCTAACCACTAGGTCAGGGAGCTATGGACCAAACGTATATAGTTTGATGCCTGACGAAGCTCAACATTCATGTGCCAAACACATGCATTCCGGGCATGCCCACCCACTGTCGTCCTTGCCCAGATAGAGCTCAGAAAACGTGGATCTTGGATCGTATCAGATTGCACTTGTCTGGCAGCTGTGTCATAATGGTATGGACATAACTGCTAGCTCACTTGTAGTAAATGTGGCATCGAAAGTACGTGGCTAGCACGACTGCCTAAAAATATTCACGTCTTCGGCTAGACTTACAGTATATGCCTGAGGCATTAGCACTTTTTCGTGTTGAGTAAGTTCACCAGGAGCGAATCAAAGAAGGCAGGTAACGCTCTGCCTAGAAGAGATCAAGATCTAGATACACCTAGGTGGAGGACTGAACTTCAAATATAACCAGGTCCTTTTAAAGGGACGACTAGAAGTCAAGGATCTGGATGTCGATGATCTCCGTGGCCGTGACAAGAACTGGCAGTTAGCTCCTCCATCTGACACGAGGCTTCTTACCAGCTTCGAAGTTAGCTGCCATGCCTTCCGATTTTGTGAATTAGCCACTTCTCGAGTGGTTTATTCGATATCCGTTTGCGGATACCTGGATTTCATATTCAAAAGACAGCTCGAGAGAGCCAATATGGTAGGAAAGACAAAAGTCCTGGTTGTTGGAGGAGGTGGCATTGGCACAATGGTTGCTTATGCGTTAGAGACCGGCGGCAAAGCAGAGGTTACTATGGTTCTACGATCTAATTACGATACTGTACTTCAGTCTGGCTTCTCGATCGACTCTGTGGATCACGGCAAGGGTATCCGTGGCTGGAAACCTACGGCCATCCGCAACACCATTCCTAATGTCAACGAAGATCCGACGACAGGTCTATATGACTACGTCGTGGTTGCAACGAAGAACATTCCAGATGTAAGTCCAACCGTGGTCGAAATCATTGAACCGGCCATCACTCCAACAAGCACAGCGATCGTACTGATGCAGAACGGCCTCAACATCGAAAAGCCTGTCATGGCTGTGTTCCCACGCAATCCTGTGCTGTCAGGTATCCAGTTCATGGGAGTCACTGAGAAGTCTCACGGAGTTATCACCCATGATGAACCGGACATATCCATGGTTGGTCCATTCCAAAGTCAGAGCCCGACAGACCAGAATGCTTCGGAGCGTTCAGTGACCGTTGCGAAGAAGTTTGTTGAGATATACGCTGCTTGTGGAAAAGTCGATTGCAAGTTCGATGAGGATGTGAAGCTCACACGATGGCGCAAATTAGTGTATAACTCTTCATACAATTCGGTTTCTGCTGTATTGCAGATGGACGTTACTCGTATGAGATTGTATGAGCATCCGATCGACGAGTTGGTGAAACCGATTATGCTTGAGATTGTGGCTATTGCAGCAGCGCTTGGCATACGGATTCCTGAAGGGACAGTCGCGTCTTACATTGCAATCGACAGCCTTGACTCTTGGTTCATGCCGAGTATGGGACAGGATGCCATCAAGGTAGGTTCGGATCCCGATTGATGCTGTGGATGATTAACTGACAAAAAGCTCAGGGTAACTTCCTGGAGTTTGAAAATATTGTAGGAGAGCCAATGCGAGAGGCTCAAAGACTTGGAATAGCTTGCCCGACTTTGACGACCATATACGGAGTGTTAAAAGGTATTCAGACCAGATTCAAGGAGGCAAAAGGACTTGTCGTGGCAGATTTAGGAACAGCCAGCAAATACCGTTGACTGCTTAGAACATACTTCCCAAAGGTCTTGTTGCACGGCTGAGGTAAGACATTGTCGTCATCGCATTTTCATGACTTCGAAGTATCTGCCAGCAATTGAGCGATGCTCAGAGCTCGATGAGAGTGTTAAAAAAATCACTTCATATAGACACAGCACCATCCGTCATTGAGTCGGGTTGAAGAGTGTCACTATGGTTGAAGTTTGCGTCCGTTCTATAAGAGCACATTTTGATCAGTGACAAACAAGAATATCGCAACCGTATGCATATCCAGATCAAGAAGCACGAAGTATACTGTGAATCTTTAGAAGAGTGAAGCTCTTGTAAGGTCCAAACTTGGAAGCAACAGGTGGTGTAGTTGTGGGCTAAACTTCTTTAGGAAAATGCTCCAGCAGCATGTGAAGTGCGGAGAAATTTTGGGTAACAATAAAATAATCATCTGGTAGAGAGTGCCGAATTCTGCATATGACAAACGTATCTAAACGTATTGCAATCAGCACACAGATCTCAAGTTCCAACATGGCGCATGGTCGGCCAGCAAAACGGCGCAGGTTGACACCACCACTTGACGACAGTAAACCCTCCGAAACCATCCAGTCGAAAGATTTGTTCCACCGAGCAGCAAATTGGGACCTTGAGCAAGACTACGAAACACGATCCAGGCACAAGAAGACCAAGGAGAGCAACAAGCTTCCGATAAAGAACGTTGAAGGCAAGATTGAGCAAGTAGAGCAAGCGCGAGAGTCTGAAGGCGAGTCAGACAGTTTCCTTGGCTCGGATAGTGAAAATGAGGTGGATGACCGTGATACACCACCAACCGAAGATGCTGAGACAGTGCCTGCTCTTCCGTTGAAGCAGCAAGTAGTCCAAGCTCAGGAGGAGATTGCACGACTAGCTGGTATGATCAATGAAGACCCTGAAGAACATGCTGGCTCGTTCAAGAAGCTGGCGCAAGTGGGGGGAGAAGGTGCCCACCCAACTGTACAGAAGATCGTTCTCCTATCACAGGCTGCAATATACAAAGATGCTGTCCCAGGCTATCGCATACGAGCATACAAAGACGAAGACATGAACAACAAAGTCTCCAAGGATGTGAGGCGTACGAGACAGTATGAGCATTCTTTGGTGACGAATTATCAGACATATATTAGAACTTTGATCGACCTGTGCAGGAATAGGGATGAAGACAAGGCCGACCTGAAGACTACCGCTTTCAGCTGTGTTTGCTCTCTACTGCTGGCTATTCCACATTTCAACTTCAGGACTGAACTGCTCAATGTGTTGGTTCACGAACTGAGTAGCAGACAGCCGTCAGTGCATTTCCGCAAAAGCCTTGAGACACTAGAAACATTCTTTGAAACTGATGAAGACGGTGGGCCCTCCCTCGAAGCAGTGACGCTTCTGGCGAAGATGATGAAAGCAAAAGACTATGACATTCGGGAAGAGGTCTTGAATACCTTCTTTCATTTGCGCCTGCTTAACGAGCTTTCTGCTAAGAGTTCCACAAGCAGGACAGATCGACCTGAAGATGTGTCGAAATTGCATGGAAGGAGAGTAAAGAAGGAGAAACGAGAGCACAGATCGAAGAAAGAGAAAAAGATAGCGAAGGAGAGAAGGGTGATCGAGAAAGATATGCGTGAGGCTGATGCAGCCGTTGATTACGAGGCTCGAGAAAAGATGCAGTCTGAAACACTAAAGCTCGTGTTCGTGACTTATTTCCGTATCCTGAAGGAGCGGATACCCCAGCTGACAGGTGCAGTACTGGAAGGACTGGCTAAGTTTGCGCATCTAATCAACCAGGACTTTTTTGGTGACATTCTCGAAGCTCTAAAGGACATCATCAATCAAGCTGAAAGTGCAGAGGAGGAAGAGGAGGATTCGATGACTGATGTGGAAAGAGATCGGCTACGAGAGTCCCTCCTTGCTGTTCAGACCGCTTTTACACTGCTCTCGCAGCAGGATACAGCGAAGTCTGCTTCCGCTCTGCACCTCGATTTGTCGTTTTTTACATCCCATGTGTACAGATCACTGTATGCGGCGAGCACAGATGCGGACATCGAGCTTGGACCCAAATCCATGCATCTTCCAGATCCTCACGCCGGTCAGATGAGTAAAAGGGGCAATAAAGTCAATGTGTCAACACCTATGCTACTCTTGACTCGAGCATTGACGTCGATTCTACTTACGCCATCACAGCCACCAACGACGCCGGCAGTGGCCTCCTTCTACAAACGGCTGTTGACTGCGTCATTACAGCTTCCCGAGAAGTCGCTAATAGCTGTGTTGATGTTAATGAACAAGATTGTTGACAAGCATGGGAGAAGATTAGAGCCTTTGTGGTATAGCGATGAGAGAAAAGGCGACGGTCTCTTCAAGCCAGAAGCCGCAACGGTGGAAGCGACCAACGTTTTGGCTGTAGGAAGCGGTGTTTGGGAAAGTGAATTGCTACGACATCATTACTGTCCTGATGTGCGGCAGCATGTTGAGAGTATTAACAAAGTCATATCGAGCTTAGCCAAGTAAACGCGGCAAAACTGCCAATTTCAAAACAGGGATTTTCCTTATCAAGCTTTTTTCAGCACTTTACCTTCTTCGTCACTTCCACAGGTGAAACATTTTTTCAACCAACCTGAAGTGGCGTGAAATAAATGAATAGTAGTACAAGGTAGGTGCCATGCAGTTTTTTTGTTGTGCATGTCCCCATTTTCGAATCTCCGCAACGTGACATTCTCAACACTTTGCCCGAGTTCGTGAATTTCAAGAACCACTTCTTGCGGAGAGAGTGCACTTACTCCATTTTCATATCGATCATGGTGCGAGCAAACATTCAATATTCGAAGACGGGCGTGATACCTCCAGTGTATCTCGCAGGAAGTTTTACAGAATGGCAGCCAAGCATTGAGATGCAACAGGAAATAATCGAAGAGCAACCATCAAGACAGTATCGATTTTCAACATCCGTCGAGGTGGACCCCGGTGAATATCAATACAAGCTCCGACTCGGACCCGGTGATTGGTGGACAACAGACGAAACAGTTCCAACAGGTATGGAAGACGCAATCATAGACCTGACAGAAGTTGAATATAGCCATAGTAACCGATGCCGCTGGCAATGTCAACAACATCATAGTCATCAAGGATGAAGCACCGACTGAGATCGAGCCTGTTCCCGAACAGGAGAAAGTCGTGGATGATAATGAGCTGATACACGAGGCACCACAACCGTCACAACCTATGGTCAGCTCGACAGACTCGAAATCAAGCCCAACAACCGACAGCACCACGGTGGAGGCCCAACCGCATACAAGTACGTCGCCAGTCGTTACCCCTGCAACGACTGGTGTGGAGGAGACAGGAAGCACACCCTCCGCAGGAAAAGACGTTATCGATCCGAAAGCAGACGGTAAGTTCGGTCATTGTAGCTAAGTTGAAATCACTGATAACGGCCAGATGCAGAAAGCAAACAAGATGCTGTCTTCAAGCACGAGTTGTCACCATTTTGGAAGAACTTGATCGGCTACTTTTCTCGATAGTAAGGCCCACGACCTCCTTTCCGAACTTAGAAATACTGACAACGAATTAGTCCAGTAATCAGCTTCACATTTGCAGCCGCTGCCGCCGTCGCTGCCGCGGCGTTGACCTTTGTGATTGATCTCTTTAAACTTGGCAAGCATGCTAAAGCGTTGGGCAGAGATATCGGTAAGCAATGATTCAGGAGGACTTCCCTGTGGTATAAGCGCGGTATTTGGAGTATGAGGATCTCAAAAGTTTATTCGGCCGATCTTTCTTTTTTATCACAAATTTAATGACCTACCATATACCAACCTTCCTCAACCGCAAGACCATATTTGACAACATACCGTGAGTTGACACAGGTACATCATGTCTCCGGATTCACAATCTTTCATCCTGTTTCGCTTCCTCCACCATTTGATTGTGCAAATGACGCTAATCGTCTCTACGGGTAAACATCGGTGTAATGTCAGCGACTCCACCTTCTTGGAAACCTCCTCGCATCGCCAAACCTGCGTCTCGCTGGAGTTGCCTCGACAGCAAACTTGTCGTCACTGTTGAGCAATCATGGTTGGTCAGCGAACTCGTACAGGTTGCAAAACCTGTCGGTCTCGAAAGCTGAAATGTGATGAGGTATGTCGCGTCCCTCGCTGGAGAAGAGAACAGAAAGAAATTGACAGAGAATCAGACCAAGCCCACTTGCGGGCAATGTCGCAAGTCTAACAGAGAATGCGTCCCAAGTGAAGGTGAGCCCAAGCTGGTCCACAGCTGTTGCGCTCCTGATGCGCCATCCACGATATGTGCTGATGGTGGTGTGAACTGTAGGAGTTGCGTTTCGTCATGCACAGAACGCAGGGTTCGTCGATAAGAACGGCGAAAGTCTGAAGAGTTTCTACAAGTACCGACAGAAGTTCGAGAACACGTACTTTGTACCGATTCCAAGAGAACGTACGTACCTGCAGAACCTGCTACAAACATAGTGGTAATACTAAAACCGCAACAGTAACGTTCGTCCACGTCTCCGACCCCTTTGCTGAAGACCCGACTGGTGTACCGCCGGCTACCTCAAATGCTGCAGCGGCGCAGTCCTCCACGGTTCCTCACACCACCTATGCTCCACCTGCACACGTACAGCCAGGCTATGTTGATGTCGCAGCGTCCAGTCTGAAGGCGATGATCGATCCGAACCTCGAGGCCGGCACCATGGGTACGAGTGAGGCACAAGAAGACGTCCACCATATGACACTTGAAGGGATCACGCATGCCGCTGAGGAAGCTGCTGGCAATGTCGGCTTGGAGATGCAGATGCCTGAAGCGGAGAGTGAGGGTCTCAACGAAAAGATCATGAAGGCGTTGCAGCACAGTGATGAGCAGGTTAAGACGAACGTGGAGGCTTCATTTGCAACATAAATGTGACGATCGATATCAGATCAGGATAAGATGGCACGTCGGATTGTGCAGGTTATGTAAGCTCAGAGCCCGCTCGTGGTGAGCTATGATTGATGACAATACCTAACATGGATGGCGTTCGGGCGCGATATGTACAGTACGGTATGAATGAAGTACTCGGAAGGACGCCAGTGTCAATTGTGGAATCACGATGCACATGTTTAAAACACGATTTACCTTGGCCTTTGACAGTTTCTATCGTGCGAAATGTTGCTGAGATATGTGTATATTATACGCTACTTGCGGCAACCTGATACTCGTGTAGGACACTTGTTGTGGAGCTTCCCTCAAGAAAGCAGCAAAACCCGACCTGAGATTGGTATCCAAAGCCACAACGCCACACTCCAACCATGTTTGAATAACAGTATGAAACAAGCCACCCACTACCTCAAATTTCACAGCATGGTAATGGGAACATTTTACGACTCTTGAATACCTGATATCGATGCTTCTATAAGTACCGCAATCCCATGACAATCATATCAGGAGAAGAAAACATGGGAAGCGTCTCGAATTGTAACGACGCATTTGATGTATGCCAAGGGAGATCTTGCAGAAGGATTAAAAGCATCCCTGGTCCTGTCTTCCGTCGCCAGACCACCAACAAGAAAAGAGCTGGAGTGATCACGTCTCGATCTCACAACGCAGCTTGGCAGCGTCCCGGCTTTTAGCTGAATCACGATCTCGTGGTTAGTCCTGGAAACACCCATCTTCAAAAAATAATCGAATGAATCTGCTCCGTTGCCTGTGCAGTCTTTCATACATTTCCGGCAAGTCGGCCACTAGCGGCTCTTTCATGGACACTGACTGATGGGCATGGCACAGCCCGAATCACAACGTCACCTTTGTCTTGGGAGGTCCTCAAGTTGCGTAATGGTGCCATTTGCATGGATCAGCTAATTGCAGTTGCTTTCTCCTCCCATGCCATTCAGCACTTTTAGCTTTGGTTTGCCAGCTGCGGAGCGAATCAGAAGCGCTCGCAATAATTTGACATGCTTTGCCCGTTGGACACGTCTGACCACTAGTATGGTGAAGTCAAAACAAGAGATTCGTATCTGTAACCTATCCAAACTGGGACACTTCATGGCTCATGATGTCCTAATAAGGTCGCTTCATTCTCGGGACTCGGATATTGCATTCGTTGATTGCACTTTCTGTCTAATCCTTACTGTCGTCGCTCTCGTTTCATGACCTCGCACGCTCACTACCTCGTCGAATTACTATCATCGAGACGTGTTACCTCGATTCGGAAATTTGTGTACTACTGCTGCGCCACACAACCTCGATGATTTCATGGTGTTTTGACACCACTAATAATCTTTAGTTTGCCCACGTACATCCCACTTGAAGGGACACCAGATCCAGGTCGCGCCTGCGGTACTCAAGCTGGTGTCTTGAAGTCATTCACTATTCAAAAGTCGTTCATATACAACCACTTTATCCTAATCCTACACGATGGGTCGTCTACGAAACTTGTCGGCAAGTTTCAAGGCCGCTGCCTTCCCTCCTACAGCGTCTTCTCCGAATTCCTACAACAGAGCAGTCACCGAGAGTGTGGATGAGGGAGTAGAGCAGAAAAATGTTTCTACCGCGGTCAGAGAGTCAACGGGGAACTTGGTACCGGACTCGAATGGCATGCGTGCTGGTTCTTCCGCTCCAAGACCAAATTCGATGATTTACACTCCGCCTACCATCGGTTCGGCTAGAAGTGATGAAGTTGAAGAACTGAAGCCAGTTTTCTCGTACGAACACCTCACAACTGTTAGATATACATACTGATGGCACTGGTAGTTATCTGTCGAGTCATGCGAATAAACTGTATCAAGAGGGTATGAAAGAGATGGATTTGTGTTTTGAACCAAGCTGACCATGTCAGGTTATTTCCTGAAACTCGATGATTTAGACACAAGTCAGCTTGCACTTCCCGCTTTCTGTATGGTCTACTGACAGTTGCCAGGCGGAAAGCCGAATTTGAATCGAGTTTGGACAGAATGCTTCGCCCAGCTTGTTGGCACCATTCTTTCCTTCTGGGACGCCGAAGCTCTCGACGCAGCCGGTCAAGATGGCGAAGTGGCTCCCTCCTTTATCAACCTCGCAGACGCATCTATCAAAATGGTTAGTGCCGCCCGAGGCCTTTGGACTTCCATTTCTAATGGTGATCAGATTGAGACCCTCCCAACCCGAGATCATCAGGTTCAACCGCTGCAAAACGTTCTTTCGATATCAACTGCAGGCAAGAACAGGTATCTGCTACATTTCAACTCTCTACATTCGCTAACGCAGTGGACCGCCGGGATTCGATTGGCTATGTTCGAGAATGCTTCCCTACACGAATTGTACACTGGTTCCCTTATCGCCGGTAAAGGAAAGCACCTGAACAGCATCAACCAAATTATGACCAAGAACAAATTCCGGATTGAAGATTGGGCACGAGTAAGGTTCGGTGCAGGCACGCCATGGAGGCGGTGTTGGTGTGTAATTGAGCCTCCAGACGAGAAGGAATGGCAGAAGTCTCAGAAGAAGCTGAGCAAGCGGTCACCCTACGACAAGACAGCATTGCCAAAGGGCGACATCAAATTCTACGACACGAAGAAGATTAAGAAAGCTACACCCATTGCTACGATTACAGACGCCTACTCAGCCTATGCCATCTACCCTCAATCAAGGCTGCTGATCAACGAGTCGACACTTATCAAACTAGAGGGGAAGATCACGATTCATTCCAATCCTGAGTCCAAAACAGAAGGTTTCGTGTTCGTTATGCCAGAAGTTCATCCTGCTGTAGCCGGCTTTGAGATGATGCTTCGATGGTTGATGCCAGTCTACGATACATTCTCGCTCTATGGACGACCGAACAGGTTAGTTCCAGATACTCTTGACACGAGAAGTCTTATGTTTGCTATGCCAAGAGAGAGGAGATATGGATATCTCGATATTATTGATATTGCAACACTTATCCATACCGAGGGAAGCGACAAATGGAGCGAACGTGAATGGCGAAAGAAGTTGAAAGATGCGGTGTCCCGAAGAATGTCTATGCAGAGTCAAGGTCGAGCAAGTAACATCGAAAATGTGAGACCTGCAAACTCCAGAGAAGGCATGAACATCTCAGAGAGCTCGTCTACCCATCCACTGCAGTTCGCACACAAGCACAATCAGTCCACAGACGCTGTGTTTGAAAGTCCACGGAAGGCGTACACCGCTCCAACGCAAATCGCCCACAACTACCACAGCCGATCCGCATCCGAGACCATACAGATCTCGCCACCAAAGATGCGTCAACCAATGACGAGAGAGTACACTCCGACCAGGATGTCTGAAGAGCCTACTTCACCTGAGAATTCACATTTTCCGCCTCCAATGCCGCTACAGCAGCGTCAACCTTTACGACCTCGCGTTAACGATGTGGGGTATATGGAAAGTGCTAACAGCTCTGATAGTGAAATTCAACCTCATATCTATCCAGAGGACGTTGAAGGGGATCTGATACAGCGAAAGCCTGTTCAACCAGTGGTCGCACCACCTGAATTCAATCATCAGCCTAACGAGCAGCCTAGGAAACGTCCCATGGACAGACCAGAGATGAGAAGGGAGAAGAGTCGTATGTCTGATGCAACACTCGCACAACTCAACCCTAGGGTTTTGGAAGAGTTAAAACGGGAGAATGCAGCTCAACAACATGAGCAAGGAGCTGCAGCGGCTTCAGCCGCAGCTTACGCATGGCGTGGTCAGAATGGGGCGAGTCAAAGCCCGAGTCGTGGGGTAAATGAGACCCCTGCAGATGCACATGAAACTCTAACTAACACTCAACGACCAGCAGTGGTAACAAATCCTTCCTCAACGTCTATCGACAGCACCAACACCAAGCCGAAACCACTGCTCTATAGCACAATCATCAACGGCAACGGCAACGACGCTCGATCAGGATATCAGCGAACCCTTTCGAACCCTGCAAACGCATCTATGCCCTACTATCGAGATTCAACGCCTGACTACGACCAACTGCCAAGGGCTCGAGGTGGAATAAGAAAAACCGTTGGCGATCCCAATGTACAAGCACAAGCACAAGAAATATCACCTGAGAATAATTTACATATTGACTTTGGCGTCACTCAGCGGTTGACGCCAGAGAATAGTCGACCAGGTACTGCTAGTGGTCAAAGGTCTCCTTTCGAAACAATTGGTCGATCCGACTCCTCGAGTGGACGACGTTCTCCTTTCGACTCCTTGGGATTGCTATCCACTGGACCAAAGTCGCCACTCAACCCTTCTGCTCCTCAAGCACCTCGAACCCCGGAGAAGTCGAGTCCGAGAGACCGTCCCACTCATTCAAGAACTCAGAGTTTGGCATGGCAGCCAGGAGCACAGCCTGGTAGTGGAAGCCCTGAGGGGTTGTCAGCGGAAGAGTTTGTACAACAACGGGTGGCAATGGCAATGAGGCCTCAAGGCTATGTGACACAACGGACTCTTTCATCCGGAAGGATTGAACAGATCAAGGGTGATCAAAGGCCCGAGTCCCCGATTGAAAAATCGCCTCGCAGGCTGCAGAAAAGGACACCGACCTCACGCAATTCTTCTGCAAACTCGATTGATTATTCACATCATTTGTCGGCACGGGAGCAAGAACACGTGGCAAGGATAACTGGTGGTCCACTGATAAACATGAACCAGCCTAGTCGCACCCCCGATCCGTCGGTGGGATTGATCGGAGCCATCGAGGCACGACAACAGGAAAAGCGTAACATCAAGGAAGGTCTTCAAGGTCAGATGGTTCAAGCTGCCATTGACCAACGGACTCGTGAGTCTCGAGCACTGCAAATGCAGCAGTATCAGGCCAACAATCCTTTCCAGTACCCTCAGGCACAGGACAATCAGCCGCGATATGCCTATGCCGGATATAGTCAGCCGCAACAGCAACATCAGCAGGAGTATCAGCCGACATATATTGCACAGCAAACACAGCAAAGACACCCTCTTCAACGGCCCCAGTCTCAGATAAGTTATGGACCACGACCAGCGCAAGAAAGACCACAGAGCCAGTGGAGTCAATGGGGCCAGTTTTATGCACCCCAAAGGTGATCAATTATTTTGTGTTGTTAGATATCATTACACAGTGTTGATATGTCTGTTTCACGGTGGTATTCCACACATTTAATATTGTTTGTATTGCATAGCGAGCATTTAAAGCGTCACATTGGTGTGATATAGATACAGAGAGATATACAGGCACGGTAGCTCAAGAGCTCAGAACGTATGTAATTATGATGAAGTTGTGAAATCGTCAGATTTAACTGGTCTCATGCTCTAGTAGTTGCGAATATGTAGTAAGTACGTACGTAGCTGCGACTCCTCTACCTGTAGACTCCTGCTCCTTCTTCCAGAGCCTCCGTACCTACTTAGGTAAATTCCCGATGCCACTTGCCAAGCAAGACAGGCTCTCCTCCTCAACGCGCTCCATGGCCCGTCACGTGTGATTTTAAAAAATCAGACACATGTGAATAGGTACGTAGACAACTGACCAGAAAATAACACTTAGCTACGTACATACGTAGTACTGTTCCCTATAATCTCCGAATTGGGAGAATGGCGCTGAATCCCGGGTATCAAGTGGCTAAGCAAATGCACATGTCCGGGGTCGAAGGTGACACCAAGTACACATTGGTGTCCTCGAACTGGCGTACTTTGTTTGACGGATGTATGTCCGTTGAGAGGCATTCAAGGTGCTGGTACAACCTGCGACCTTCATATTGACATCACATGTTTATAACAGCAGTTCAGAAAACGAACAGCGGCAGGACCTGTGCAACAAATGGCAGCGAGCGAAATCGTCCAGCCAGTGCGAGTCATCGATCAGCCTTGGCATAGCCTCACTCCCACTTTGTGAACGTACTACGGAGTAATAGCAGAGAAGGGTCGGCAATTATGCTCGGGCGTTGATACATTGTGTTTCCAGCAAGCGTCTCATCATTTCCTGTCGATTCACTTCGTTCTTGTGAACAATAGCGATGACAGATACCTTCAGTTAGCAGTCTTGTTGCACACCACATTGTGTCGATTGGGTGCGTCGTACGACTGCAGACCCTAGCTCTGAATGCCGAAGCGACACCCCAATGCGGCTTAAGCCTCCTTCTATAGGTTTATAAATGTATAGATCGAGTGCGGAAGCTTAATAGTGTAGCTGATTTCTGGACTATTATTATAAGGCTATAGCTTTCTCGAGCGAACTATTCTGCTATTACCGATCTTATTTACTAAGTAAGGCTGAGAGTTAAAATATTAAACTTTAAGCGTTCTTCTTATTTATAATATAAGCCTACCTTAACTGCTTTATAAAAGAAACTATTATACCTTCCGTTAGATTAGGGTTAATGTAATAGCGCCTACTCCTCTTTTAACTTAGAATTGCTTAGAGTCTACGTTATATAGGCTAAATCGTCGTTATTAGTTTCTTACTTAGTATTATAAATATCTATACTTAGACTATCCTACCCTATATTTTCCTTCTTCTAGAGGCTCGATTCGGATGCTTAAGACTTTAGAACTACTAAGTAATAACGACTAGTTCTTTTATAGCATCTTATACTAGCATTCTCTAGCGACTTATTATTCTACTCTTTATTGCTCTACCGCTAGGCCTGTCTGTTACTTATAAACGCTTCTACGGCGGTCTAAGTAGTGCTTCGGTATCGCTTAATTTTGTAGGCGAATATAGTATTAGCTTCCCTAAGATAGGGAGTTAGTTACCTATAGACGATATAATTTATCTCCTTATCACTTTAATATTCGCTTTCTAGAGTATATTATAACTGGGAAAGGCTCAATATCCTAGTGAAGAACAGTTTCTATTAGTATACGGTTATAACACCTTACTCCTTAGTAATAAGTCTACTGCCGTACTTGATGTACTAAGTTAATCGTATATTCGTAATATAATAGGACGAATATCTACAAGCGAGATATGGATACTTAACGCCTCGGTTGACGTATATATCGTATCTTACAATTTAACCGCTCTTGAGCAGGATGATGCGGCTTGGGTAAGCGCTGTGAAGCTTAATTACGCTCTTAGTGCTATGTTTTTATAGAAGACCCCGAAGGAATGTCTTAGGATGATGACTTTTAATCCTAATAACTAAATTTACTTTAGCCTCTATCAGAACTTATTCTATAACGCTATACTTTAGACTTATAACCCTACGAAGGACCTAGGGGAAGCTTAAAACTTCCGGAAATCTGTAAATCTGTATAATGTAAAAAGAGGGAGATACTAGGGCTTATAGTAGATCAATACTACTAGTATCCTTCTTGTCGGTGGTTATTGTAATATATATATAGTGGTTAACTTAAGTATACTTTAAAGTGGAGATATAATACCTTATATATATGATGCTTTACCCCCCTTAGCTTATATATTCGAGTATTTCGCTGTTCCCCTAATATCAGCCTGGTTAGGAGCTACTTACGCTATTAGTATAGTAATAGTGTATTAGGCTAGAGCACTGTATATACTTGGTCGCGCGTTAGTATATACTGTAAACTATACCGGTCCTTATCCTTCGAGGAACGAGACTATAGTCTCGATACGAGGAACTCTTAACCTAGATTAGTTGTTATATCTTATTCTAGCTGTTTAACCTACTATTACTATTTTAGGATTCGTTATATCGATATAGTTGTATAATATACCGATCGATAAAGGTTTCGGTATTATCTCTATTCTATCTGAATTTAAAGCGTCTAGCGGTAGTATAATTAAGGGTGCTGCCCTATCTAGAAAATTACAGTAACCTATAAGACTCGAAATTATTCCTATCTAGATCGGTATCTTTAAAGAAAACTTATACGTAGAGATAATATACCGTTAGACTATACTAATTTAGTATATTCTTACTAGAGCTTCTCGCCTATAAGGTATAGTAAGATTACGCCCTAGATAAGAATATTTATAATAACAATTCTCTCGACCATGATTATGTTGAGTTAATACCTATATACGTATATACTTAAGAGCTACGGAGCTCTAATAGTACGAGTTAAGAAGGACGATAATCGCTAAGATACCTCTTAAGACGCTGATTAAAGTATAATAGTTAGTGAAATATCGATACTGTATTTAGTAGATAGTACGCTTAATTACTACGTCTAATTTATATATATAATCGGATTGGAATATAAATAATGATCCACGCCCTGGTCACACTACTAATATATATATACCTACTCACTTAAAAATATTATCCTTGAACTATTATAGATAATGTGTATTGTTCTACGTTGAACTTACGAGTGACTAGTACCTATATATATACGTATATTATGAGCAGTAAGACGATGCCGATCGAGGAGAGGATAAAAAGTCACAACATAAGTCCAATCAGGCACCGTCCAGACCCAGCCAAGGCCGCCCGTCTTATATCCATACAGTACAGTACATATACGTACATTGAATTCCACATCTTTACTACGTACGTATGTATTATCTCCATCTGAACGCTGGACGTTGATCCCACCACTCACCCGTCAGGCTGTGGGTATACAAATTATATCTACATGTACTTGCGCACGTATGTATATAATAACATGTACGTATAAAACATCCATCTCAATTTGCGATACATACTAACTAACCATGGTTCAAGTTCATGGAGGGGTTTTAGAAGACTCGCTCGCGCAGGGGTAGAAAATTACTGAACGTACAAATAAACATGTTAACGTACAGGGAATGTGTGATTGGACACGTACATACGTACGTACGTAAGCTGCGTGTTTTTAATTATCTGGATCGTTGTGTGCGAAGCTGAGGATATCAGTCCAGTCCATTAACAACGAACTCCTGGTTGTGCTCAAATCTTTATACGTACTTGGACTGTAAGTACCTACGTATGTAAGTACGTAGCCTCGGACAAGAAAGAGTTCAAACAATTTAACGCTCCTTCGTGATGTAAGTAAGACATGCACGATGAGCAACGTGCTTAATAAGTACTTAGGTACGTACGTAGCCTCCATTGTTCCATCAAGCAGCAAGTATCAGACATAAAGCATAAAGCACAGAACCAGCCGTTCGTTCCATAATCATCATCAACACCTAGGTACCCAGTCGCTGCAGCCCAAGACATGCAACTGCCATCAAGTCATAAACACGTAACCAACCCATCATCACGTCGGACTACCACCTCCGTCCATAAACCGGATCTTCCCTCCTCACCCCACCAACCTTCATCCGCCCCTGCTCCCTCGCCCTAGACACATGTCCCTCTCTCGGAACGGGCTCACTAGTACTCTGACTATCCCTCTCAA
>Ga0115842_100143_pt2 | contig 24188 bp, 29 predicted proteins | sample InSIn2SAF170_2_FD_83856 | JGI IMG/M metagenome (GOLD analysis project Ga0115842, IMG submission 83856)
CCGCTATCCGCGCCATCCTCCGTGAAGCATTCAGACAAGGCTCAGCAGGTGTCGTACAAGACGCGATCATCTTTGGTCAGCCATACGGCTTCGAGTTGAAAGACGTCAAAAGGCACATCAAGCTCTTCTATGGTCGCGAAGATAACAGAACACCACCTGCGTTCGGAGAGTACTACCACAAACACTTACCGAGCAGTGCTTTAACTATCATGGAGAATAAAAGCCATTTTCGACTCGACGACGTCAGCTTGGACATGATCGCCGCCGCAGTCGGTAAAGAGGATCTGATTACTCCGGAGATGAGAAAGACGCTCGCAGAAAAAGTCGAAGAAATCAAAAGAGATGGACCTTGAGCGCTCCCAATCCTACAAATCCAACATCCTAGAGCCGCACGGCTTGACATGAAACGGGTTCTCCTCGACTGTACCAACACTGTTTAAACACTCCATATCAAATTTCACTCACATTCAATTCTTCTTTCAAATACGATTCATCGCCTTTACACTCTGCCGATAGTGATACGCGTGTTATGTCGTAGTTTCACTCACACCACAACAGTGAGATCTGAAGCCTATCTGAGATTTAACTGAGATGCGCATGGTACACAATAAGTTAGTCAGCACATCACGTTTGATCACGTATAGTTTAGGTGATATTCTTGTGCTTCAGAGAGTTGTGCTGCAGTAGGGTAGATGTAACTGGGCCTGGTATATGTATACTATGGGTACGGTAGGCAGGTAGGTAAGGGTAAACATGTCTACTTATCTGGAACTTGACTTTTTCGCGCTCAGCTTTTATATTCCACTACGATGGATAAAAGTTGCATGGTACTTAGGTAGTGAATTTGTTTGGAAACCGCACTTGACTTTGAGCTTATATACATCTCACTTTCGTCTAAGTCGACATGTTATCAATTCTTATCTATTAACCACCGCTGTTCTGTAGTGTATGGTCTATCTCTAAACAACATATCTGTACAAAGGACTCTTGTCACCCATCTCGATGAGCTGCTCATCCGTGTACCTCGCTCTAATCTCGTTCGAGTCCATAGCATCTCTCTCCCTATTAATCTTCTCGTACGATGCTTTCAAGATGAATGTGCATATGATAGCTGCTGAGACCATACCCGCTCCCATACCGTAACCGAGCCAGTATCGTGGCTTCTCTGCGGCTAAGAAGATGTTTGAACCGACAGCACCGCCCATGTTTCCAATCGATATGAGGATAGCCATGCCCACAGCTCGTTTCCATGAAGGAGCGAGATTGTTACCAACCCAGGAGAGGCAGCAAATGAGTGGGGGATAGACACCAGCGGGGATGAAGAAGAGGAAGGCATAGGTTAGACCAGGGTATTTCTTGACTGGAGTGGCGAGGAGGCCGATGAAGCCGATTAGGCCAATGGAGAAGGGGATGACGATGTAAGGCCATCGCTTCTGGTGTTTGTCGGCCAAGACGGAGAAGAAGATGGTGCTGATCACGCCGAGCACATAGACTGGGATGGTCAATAATTGCGCTTTTGCCGTAGTATAACCGAGCCCGTTGATAATTGTTGGAGCTGAATACGTGAATCCATAAAGTGCGATGCTGTTGCCCCAATAGATGATGACGGCAAGGTAAAGCCTCCATTCCTTCAGGGCGCTGACGATATATGTCATTTTGAAGCCTTCGTTTGTGCCGACGTGGCCACGCGAGGTTCCAGAGTCTTCTTCGAGACGATGTTTGATGAAGCGTTTCTCTTCGGCGTCGAGGAAGGAGGCTGTCGCGGGAGAATCAGGGAGAGTCCAGGGGAGAGTCACACCAACCAGAACGGTGGCGATGCCTTCGATAATGAAAATCCATCGCCACCCGTTCAAACCGGCTACTCCTTTCATGTTCTCAATTGCAAAGGCGAGGAGACCGGAGAAAGCACTGGCCATGGATGAAGCTGAGAAGAAAATACTGAGACGAGTTTGAACTTCGAATCGACAATACCTGCAGGCTATTAATGATTCATCTCTTTTTGGTGGAGTTTGTGCTTACCAGGTCGTCAATAGGTAGGTTGCGGCGGGAAAGAAACCAGATTCAGTCAAACCAAGGAAGATTCTGGTGATGAGGATGCCGTGGTAATTCTTGACAATACCTTGCATAGTCATGACGATGCCCCATGTAACCATCAAGAAGCAGATCCACAAGGATGGTCGGAGGATTTTGAGAACGATGTTGCTCGGAACTTCGAATACGCAGTATGGGAAAAAGAAGACAGTGAGGGCAATGTTGTACATTGTCCCGTTCATCTTGAGATCCTCGGTCATACCGGCGATTTTGGCATTACCAATGTTACCACGGTCCAAGAAGGCAAGGACGTAAAGGAGAGTCAACATGGGTAGCAACCGATAATCGACCTTGCGAAGGATTCTCTTGGTTTCTTTGTCATGATAATCTGGTTGCTGTTCAAATTAGTAAGTGTCCCTAACAACAGTTGATCCTGACTTACGTTTGACTCGGTCAAACCATCACCTTGAACAGAGCCTCTTCGTACTGGGTCGACCTGCTCGTGCTTCTCAACATATGCGCCTTTCATGTCCAAATCTGAGGATGCCATCTTGAGGATTGTCCTGGCAGGGGCTTGAAGCGTGAGAGATGAGGAACACCGAGTGGTCGCTTCCCGTGGCGATGATAGATTTATACGACTCCATTGCACGATATCTCTCGGAAAGCCGAGGAGACGAACTCTTTCACATTCGCTATCCACTAGCATCCACAAACCTGGGAGAATAACTTGGGGGAAAGACCGGGGGGATGTGGAGCAAAGAGGATGACGGAGATGAGGCCGGGGCTTCTAGACCAAGCTTTTCGGTGGCTGAAGCCAAGCAGTCAAGTCTAGAAACAACAGTTAGCGTCGAGAGAGTTACCAATGAGGGGGAAGTCGGCGCTTACGGTTGACATGGTGCAATAAAGCTTGGTATACGATATCAGCTGAGCCCTCGCCGCAAAGGTGAGATCGTCAGCTGCTAACTTCGCTCCTTGTATGATTTAACACGAAGAGAAATCCGTCCAGTGAAGGCCAGAAGCCCTGTCGAACCATTTTCTTGTGAATGAGGTGCGACCGCCATACAGTAGATTAGTAACGAATCTTTTCCTGTTTTTACAATCCTCGCTTTCCCCAACTGTTTCTCCAGACCCACTTGTAACATGGATCACGCCAAGTGGACGGCATGTGCGGAACGAAGCCAAAGGTTGATATTGTGACACGGGAGATCGTGACTCGGTGTGTGTTCTCGCCCTCAAAACGGGAAGCTTCACATGTCAGCCAAGTATCGCATGGGGAAGTGGATCGAGCAGATACAGTACCAAGTATTCGAAAGGTTGAACCAGCCGACCGGAAACTCGAGTGAAGGTCACACACACACAGATACCAAGAACTCTAGCTTAGAGTTAGATCTCCAGGATCTCGGAACAGCTGAGCTCCGATGGTCAATGTCTTTGAATCAGTGGCTTTATGTAGAAGACGATGAGGACATGGCGAATCTGAGACCTACAAACGTTGTGTAATTCCATCCTACCTGTATGAATTGATGAATGGACGTGCCGACGTAGGAAAAAGGTCAAGGACAGCGATGAAGGTAATCAGTGACGGAGCACAGCAATACCGCCTGTACAATCATGAGCAACAGTTGAATCCATTGAAGATGATACTTCAAGTTGGGAATGTGCATGTGGTTCGACCCACGAAGCTTTTCGAAGAAAGTGTATCGGCCACACCTGCCGTGTTTTAGCATCTCGAAAATGCAGCGGTTGCGTTCGTGCCTTCTCGATTGACGTTCTTGCACGCTGTTCCACAGTAACACCATTTTGCTTGGCAGTTGAGAATAGTTTGCTCATCAGCAGCCATAAGGAATGGGAATGTTTACGATCAAGTCGCGACAACAGCAATTCCTGCCTACAATGATACGTTCACTTTACATTCACATCACATCCAGAACAAGGTGTCCTTGTACCTGTACTGGTACTAACTACCTACTACCACACTACGCGCCTTTTGTGTTTCGAGATGCCGGACCGGGCGTGACCGCAAGTCCACCTCTCGAAGTTTATTCCGGTCTCGAACCTCTTTTACAGCATCCCACCCTGCCTCGCACCACTTCGAACCACGTTATCACTTCAGTAAGCCGGACCATCGCCTCCATCTAAACGCTTGTGACTCAATAACCTCGGATAACACTATCCACAACCCAATCCACAGCTCAATTCTTTTTGTTCAACTGCATGCAACCTCGGTCAATCCTTTTTCGATCGTTACGCTGCACAATGTCTGATTCAGCTACCGGTTCCGCACCGATTATCGGCAGCAGCGCCGGTGCCACGACAGCAACGAAGTTGCGACAGAAGCTCAACGTGCACAACTTTCCGAGACCACCGCTATGCGAGAGAACGGATCGTGCCCTCCTGATCAAGTGGGGTGATGCCACTGTTGCGGAGACGAAACCTGGAGAGGCTTTCTGGGTGCTTGAGACCACGCATCCTCCGAGTAAGTTGCCATCTGTGGTCGTCGATAGCGATCGAGACTTCTCGTCCTACATGTGATTTGTATGACGGAATGATACCAGCCATCGATGTGCTTACTGCTGCCATGTCCGTCCATTGCTACCAACTAGGTGGTTAGCATCAATGAGTGACGCCAGACTGTGGTGACAACGTCGACATCAAGCCAACTTTTACGGCATTCGAGGACTTTATACCCATATCTGCACACTTACACCGCTGGTTTGCTAATTCTACATGCTGTCTACTGTTGCATTTTTTCGTAGAGCAAGCTCTTTGAAAGCCATGAATGCTGAGTCTGACCTGCAGCGACTACCAAGCACCATCGGCTACCCTCTTCTGCACAATACTTCCACCTACTTCCCAGCTTGGAGCTTTCGCAAGCTTTGAATATGGCACTGACATGATTAGCATACTATCTCCCTCTATCATCGTTGAATACCGCCAGCGTGACCCTAAACACAGTGCCTCGCTACAGTACCATGTGTGAATGGAAAGGTGCTGCGACATATCACAACCTCACCCTCAACAGCACCAACGACACAATCAGTCGCAAGATCTGGTCTTACAAAAGTCCAACACCTGCGTTTAAGGGGATCAAGGACTACTTATGCTTCTACGCTAGTGGTGTGCCCTGGAAGTGTTATGTGGATGGGGAAGAGGTACAACCACAGGAAGGTAAGTTTGATCCACCATGATTTGCCTGGAACAAAAGCTTGAACGAGCCACACGGGACCGCAAAGTATAGCATGTACTGATAGACTTGCTGTAGGAGACTTCTATGGCGGCTGGGTGACCTCTGAGCTGGAAGGCCGCATGAAAGGAGGGCCCGGAACATGGGGTTGGTGAGCATGTTGGAATCGTCACACTGTCTACCAGGTTTCCCAACGACTCCCCTAAGGGTATAACTGTCCAGCATAGTCAAGCAGGCCAAGCCGTAACAACCGCAGCTCGTACGAGAAACATCCGCAAAATTCCTTAGCATCAAAACTCCAAGCCACGACAGCCATGTTTCGAAGCAAACCGCACTCCCATTTCAGTATCTATATAGCAGTTGTCCACGTCAGCGACAACCAACTGCTCCGAACTTTTCTTTCCCTATCCTTGCTCGTCACTACGTACTCTCTGTTATCGTATCCTGTCACAGCAGGCTGGCAATTTGGTGTTCGAATGCGGTGGCGGACGACAATGGCTAATGACTTGCGCTGTGGATGTTGGAATACGTGGAAGGGCAGTGGGATCAGTAGGTAGGTTTCTGGTAGGTTTTGCAACAATCATAAATTGCATTCTGAGTTCTAACTTGAGTGATATATCATGCTCATGTCGTGCTGTTTTGACAACGCCTGCATTAACCAGATGGCAACTCAAACTCATCCATGAATTTCTGAGCATCCGTGTTCATTGAGGAACCGGCCACGGCTTCGTTTGAAGGCTCAGCGCCATCGCTTTTCTGCGTTTGCTGTTGTGACTTTTCCACACGAATTCTTTCTGTTTCCAGCCTCGCTTTTTCCAGTTCCTCCATTTCTCGCTCCCTATCTGCTTTGTCGTGACTGAAAGCATAGAAACCTGTACCTCTCGTCCTTACTTCCGCGCTGGCATCAAAGTGAGTGTCAGGCGGTGGTGTAGCGGATTTATCCCTCTTCTTAGCCAATTCAGCCATTTGTTCTGCGATAGTCCGGTCAGGATTGAATGCCTGATGTTGTATGGCATCACCATAGACGATATTAGATGGCATCTGTGGACGTGCAGCAAATTGTTGTGCATCGTCTTTTGCGACAGCTTCTATTCGAGCACGACGCTGTTCTCTCTCTGCTTCCTTTTTCGTGCCCTTTCTTCGTCTGCCGAACTCATCGAGATATTCAACGGTTTCGTTGTCAGTCGGATCAGGCGAGTCGGAATCTGAGTCGGGCTCACTTCCGTCAGTGTTGTCGTCGTGATCGATCTGCTTCTCCGCCCATTTCCTGTCAAAATCTACGAGGCCGCGATCGTCGTAGCCGTCTTCGCGATTGACGTACTCCCCTCTTTTCATGGCGTTGTAGATCCGGACTTTCTCTTCCATCCGTCTCTTTGACCTGTGCAGATCGGACATTGATACGGTTCCGATGTCATCTTTCGTTCTATGTTTCTGACCTGTATTCTCATCTTCGAGGTCTTTCGCAGCACGCTTCTTCACGTTTTTGTTGTGGGCGGTGAAGAGGTTGTTTTTCTCTTTCGATGTGGCTTTGGACTTGCTCGTAGGTGTTTTCGAGGCATTACTAGATATTAGTGAAGACAATGTAGATGAGAAAGACTGCGAGGTGGAAGACGAGATCTCTTTGCCCTTGGCTTTGGATTGCCGCTTTACACCGTATAGACTTTCAGCCATACCTACATGTGATGCTGATAGCTTGATCTGAGTTATCATGAGTTTGGCAAAGACATTATTGTATCTCTCAGTCTTCGTTGGAGTATGATGGAAACAGCACATGCGCAAGGCTGAATGAACTGCGAAGACAGGAATCGATAAAGGAAAGTTTTCCGAGCATACCTACCATTTATGACCAAGCCATATCTCCTCTTTATCTTTGTGAAGAACAACGAATGTTGTGATCTTTCTTTACGCATTATCGAGACCGTGTATGTTTTTGGGACGACAACAATGAGGTCCATTTGGAAATTACCATGAGCACAAGGCCGAACCACTGGCTGATTGTTCATGCTGGCAAGATGGCTATTGTGCTGTCGAGTTTCCATTGTGGACCTTTCAAAGTTCGATAAAGAATGGCTACTCCATCATTGTCTCCGCCATACCAAGGGGGGCTTGAGATGCCTCATTTCAAGTCTATAAAAGCGCTAGGATTGCCTGTAAGGTATTGACTCCTGCAGAACACAATCGAACATCAGAACACACTATCTGATCAACCACAAAACAAACACATTACACAACCACGAATCAAGATGCCTTTGAATAGATCTGTTAGTTTCTTTGACTCCGGGAGCGGAAGACGTATGTCCGATGTTAGAGCAAATCGAACTCCCACCACTGCGCGCCATTATGACAACCATGGAGTTGAACATGTCAGCACGAGGTCAGCAAGTCAATGGGACGATGTACCGAGCGATGCGGAGTTAGGTTACAGCTCAATTCGAAGCATTTCAGGTCGACCACAATACCCTCACGATTCTAATCATAGACGACCAAGTACTGCACAGACATCAACACGTCGACCCAGCCAAAGCTACGAATCTGTAAATCCTGGCCGCAGAGGCTCAACTCGGCAGAACTCGGTGGCCACCTACGAAGACATGACTCAATCCAGTCGTCAATATCCACCAACATCGTACGGAAACACTTACAGCACTTCTGGACGCTCGAATAGTCAATATCGACGATCATCCACTCGAGGTCGAGAGCCGCTAGATTCCTACAACTCCAACTCTAGACGTCGAAGCAGTCAGTCACAGTCACAGTCACAGTCCTTTACTGCTTCGCAGTTTACACGCCGTGACCGATCGCGATCGCCAGAGAGGAGAAATGGCTACGATGATTTTGGCAGCTCTCGATCGCACTACAGAGAACGCTGATCAAGCTGTGGTACACGATAGCACATGCAATATCGAGGTTACATCCTGAATTGGGTAGGTAAGTATGGTAAGTTAAGGTAAAAGTAAGTAAGAGCTGGTCTCTACAGCCGTATGCTAGGATTGTTTCATTATGATAAGTACACGTTCCCTCCCCAATCAAACTCGTAATCTCTTGTTCAATTCGATATACCTCCAAATTGCAGATTTTCTCTACCACTACCTGGTAGCTCGTTCCCCTTCTGAGGTCCGCAATGGCCCTCATCCTGATATGGCAGTTGAAACTGCATACAATCTGACAAAACTGTTGAGACGGCTCATGTGCTCTTGCAGTACCGCAATCTTGCTTAGCAGACACGACCATATTCATGCGACTTGACGGCCATCAAAGTACCTTTTTCCATTCAAGTGTGTGATCCAGCGTGAATCAAAATGTGCACCGCTACCCGCCCTTGGCAATTTGTGTGATGTTCGCGATAATTCAATGTCTCAATACAACTGATCTCGCTTCAAAAAGGACAATGTTATTCCCAATTGGCAAGCAGGAATTATTAACCAAATCGGCCATTCACTGGCTTTCAGAGAAGCAACGATTTTCACCCATGCGTCAGTCATCCTCACAAGGACAGAAATACGAGGCTCTGCCAATTCCCCGATGCGAGAAAAGACAAAAACACCCAGTACTTATTGTTGCAGCCTGTTCAAACGAAACACCAACCACGTTTGAGAAGACTGAGATCGGGCGCTTGAGCTTTCACGACCACGACATCGAGATCGTAACACCCAATAGATTTCTTGTCTAAGGAGATGAGCAGGCGGTACACCAACACTAAATAGCAGAAACACCATATCTACGACCATCAACATACCACTCCGATAGCGCACGCTCATTATCCGAAAACGCAAACCGAGAACGCATCGACCCAGGTGACATACTTCTTAGCCGTACAGCACCATCCCCGTCCTCGACACCATCGCCCTCATCCTCACAATCCTTCCAATCGAATCGGTGCAATCGCACCATATTTGCCACCAAGCCATGATCCATCATTTCCAAACACCCCAACAGCTCCCTCTTCTGCTCTTCTGGAAAAGAAACCGTGATCCACCCGACAGGTCTAAACCCGGCCACAACATTATCATCATCACCATCACCATTCTCATACTCATTCTCCTTATCATGATCAGCATCAACACGATCCACACAAATAAGCCCCCTCCAAACATCAACCCAATTCTTCTCGTTCCGCGTCTGTCCCTTCCTCGTCCCATCCGCCGCTTTCCACTTCAGCCATACCAGCGGTGCTTCTTGGCGCAGCGACGGTTTAGCATTATTATTCACTTTTGATTTATGCTGGTGCATTGTTTGTTGTTGTTGAGCAGTATGTCGTTTTGACGACGACGACGACGGTACTGAGTTTGGAGCTGAGAGGAATGTCCGTGTAGCTTCATTCTGTGTCTTGAGTGTTTCGAAACACGACCATATCGCGTCGAAGATGGCTCTAGTTTTTGTTGGAGAGGTGGGGAGGCGGATTGTCAGTGGTCCTGGTTTGGTATCGTGTACATGCGGACTTTGGTGTTGCGTGTGGGCGGAGAGGAAAATACACGTTTCGCTGTGTACGTGCGGACCTAGGTAGTCGTGGGTTTGGTAGCAGTTTTTGCAGAGACGGTTACGGCGCGTTGCTTTTCTGGACGTTGAATTCGAGTTTTGAAGTGGAGGTTGTGACTGATGCTGGTAGGACTGCGCTTGCTGTCTCAAACTGTGCACCAAGAATTGCGCCCCTAGGCCAGCTTTATACCGCTGAGCATCAACGACGCCCCGATAGCCCGGCGCTGTGCAGCTGTCCGACGCCGTGTCTATTGAGACATAATCGCGCGATTCAACAGCACTCAATGTTCGCGCTCTCGGTGGCGTATGAACCGATGTCCCACTCGATATCGTTAAGCTCGATGGAATAGAGCGAGTACTGCTCGTGCTCGTGCTTGTACTGCTGCGTGAACGTGTGCCTGATAACGAGCCTGTGGATGATGATGAAGAGGAAGAAGAAGAAGAAGACGAAGAAGATGATGCCAATAAGGATGATGGTGATGGTGAGGGACTCAGACGGGCGACAGGTCGTTCAACAGACTGGAGAAACGTATCGAAATGTGTTGTTCTCCTACGTGGTGTCGGGTTGGGCTTGTAGTCGTGTTGTGATAGTGATGAGGTGAAGGGGATTGTGGTGGTGTAGTTGTGGTTGGAGTTGAGAGACATGATGCCAGGATCTCGGAGTGAAGTGCTGTGCTGACGTTCAAGTAAAGGAGGAATTGGATGACGGAATGGATAAGGGTTGGAATGGAAGGAATGGTATATTGATAATAAATTACGAGTAAGCTGTAGCGAAAGGAGAGTTGTTATCTATCACGACACTGAAACGGTGGGTTCTGGATGAGCACGTTTGGGGTCTGGAGATGAACTGTCATACAGGATGCATATAGTACGGTAGCATGTCGATGCAGATTTAGCTTGCTGAAATATGTGCGCAAACTCGCTCTCGACAGTGGAAAAGACTCGATAGGTTAGAACCATGCATATGCTGGAGCACTTCTTTTTCAGGGATTACTAAACAGTCTTGTTCCTATCATAGATAGGCAGCTAAGCTACACGAGGAAGGCTTGCCAAAGTTCGGGAGTTGTTCACGCCGGGTTACTCTTGGACAGTGCAACAACGACCACATGGAGACGGATGGATAAAACGTGAGATGCCACTGTTCTGAAATATGTGCTCTGCCTCTGGTGAGATTGTATGGACTGTCCACGCTGAAGGAATGAAATGGTGAACATTTGAGTTGATTTGAGCAGGTTTATGCTGACCAATCGGAGGCGTTAATTTCCGGAGTTGAGGGTTGGTGGATCCGCCAAGGTGGTGGCCGTACCCCACAGATGTTCCAGGGCCGTGGACGAAGTCTTCCACAAGTCTTCCTTCTTGAATATTGCTGGCGAAGCTGGGGATAATGTTGTACAGTATTACTCCCATCGAAAAATCAACCTGTTAGCAACTTCGAAAATAGCAACAGCTACTGTACTGTACGAAGAACGTCAATCCTTGTTTTCGTACGCAACCACAAATCGGCATCCTTCGCATGTCCACATAGAGTGACAGCCAATCGATTATGCAGGAACGGCGACGTTGACCGCAGTTGAGGAGGTGCATTGCTTCATGAAGTCATGGAAGTGGCTGTAGTCCGAGGAATGATCTTCAAGATGATCATTCGGGTAATTGCTATAACAGCCAATAGGCAGCCGGATTTAGCATACTCTGTCTCGCAGGGTCCTGATACTGTCGCACAGAGACACAACATATCGTAGAAGCCACGATGATCCAAATTAGAAGTTGAGGGAACATAATTGTCGTACAATGGTAACACAGACATTCGGCGGAGTAATGCCGCTGGTAGCCATGCTTTCCGAGACTGGATGAAGCAATATCAGTGCTTGTACACCAGTGAATAACCTTGGCGTTGACCAGTTGTAGGTAGACGTTCCTGTTTCGTGATGCAACTTGAAGGTTAGCCCTGTCCTGTTGGTCTGGTATCTCTTTCTTCGTCCCTAAATCGGACATGGCATATGCCGGTGCAAACGTCGTTCTTGCCATGCAACCTCGTGCACAACTTGTCGGAGAAGAGCTCAACATGCAGTTAGGAGTGTATGGACTGGCAAAAAATGGTTCATGCAGACGTTGATTCAGGTTCAGATGTGACGACCACAGTGTTCGTGCCGTTCATGTTATATATGAATCAGCGCCGAATGTTCTGAAGTGCTAAATTTGCTCGCTTGTCTAGATAATTCGGAATACCCTTCTGGACCCTTCAAAACCGAATGTGCATCTCGTCAGCTTCAACTGATGGCAACGGCGTGTATGAACCGGCTGAAATGGTAGATCCTATCCTCGATGAACCAACAGCTTTTCTTGGAATTCTATGTGTGACTGATTGTGCCATAGTCGGAGTAGTAGGGTTGAACGATAACGTCTTCGTCCGTGGTCTGAGTTTACGATCGTCTTGATCAAGTTGACCTATGTCGACACCCCACCTGTAGCCGCTAGTAGTGCCGATTTCAGATCCTGTACGTTTAAATTGATTGTTATCACCGTCGTTCGTTGGCCACCATCCTAGACCAAATGACTCTTTCCGGAATAGGTCATGCGAATCACCATCTGCCTGCTCCCTTCGAAGTGATTTGACCAGCCTGCTACCAGCAAGAATACTCAACTGAGCAGCTATACTGTTTGGCGCTTTGGGAAGTAGCGTACTTCGGGGAATCAGAACGGAGATAAAGGCAACACATAGAAACGTCAGGATTAGTAACACGATCAGGGCGACTGTAAATCCAATGTCTTGTTTTATGACAGAATTGAAGAGTGTGTAGCGACCGTCGGTGATGTTTCTCAATACCGGCACAGCGAGCGAAGTCGTGACATTAGCCGGGAGATACGTGTCAAATCGACCGTCAAACAATGTGCCTAGTGTTATTGCAAGGGTGATTGTTGTCAAGTTCTGGTACACCTTCGCTGTAGAGGACATAAGATTCTCTGGATTCAACAAGTCGAACTGGTTGCCGGAGCGGATCTCCTGATCTTGCGCGATCAAGCTCATCATATAATAGGGATTGATGAGAGGATGGAGAGTACTGCCAACATGGTAAATAGGATTACCAGTATCTGGAAGTAAGATCGGTGCTGGCCATGTAGTTGGAGGTATTGTAGGACTAATCAGCTCGATTGACGTTGGATCATATGAAATTGGACTCCATGCACTTTGTTGATGACTCGAATACAAAACAATAGTTCTCCGTTCATGGAATTCTGTAATGACCTCACCTTTGTAGAGAGGAGTGGTTCCGGACGTGCCACCAGTGGCAACACGTGCAAATGTCACATTCGCATTCACCAGGTTGATATGCCTTGTGCAGTTTATAGCCCGGATCGAGGGCATAAATTTGCCAAGTGTTTCGGTGCCAAGTGTTCTGTTGTTGCACGAAATCGTCGAAAGGTTCAATCCACTTTGCTGCAGCGGTGAGAAGTCTGCGATCAGTACAACTAAAGAATCGTCGGTGGTAGAAGGAAAGGTCTCCGTGAAGTACGTTGGAGTGTTGGTCGTCATGTTTGGAGTAATAGTTGTCGTTACATTGGTGGTAGAAAAAGCCCTTCCGAATTGACTCGTACAGCGACTAGAGGCGCACTCGAATCTAAAGGTGTAACCTGCACTCTTATTGCAACTTGTCGCAACGAGTCCAATATCTCCTGCTTCTGATGCAGAACAGGTAATGCTCGTATTCAGGGCCACCATTCGAGCCTGCAATAGGTCACTCTGACTGGTTTGAGGAGGTGATTTTAGCAATGAGGTCATGTTGTAATCCATCACTGGGAAGTTAAGAGACCCAATTCTGTCCATGTAATAGTAGATAGGTCGTGATATAGTATTATCCAAGGACAATTGTTGTGCTACAAAACTAGTGTAGGACCCAGCAGCCGTGCTTCCAATATGTTGTGTTAAGCTGTTGAGCCTCTGAACTTGATCAATGTTCACGGGGAATGTTGCCGGCATTTCGGAAGAGCCGACAGTTTGGTAGAAGAGCTTGCCAGATGCGATTTTTAACACCGGAAACGTGAGGAGTAAGACGAAGCAGGGTATAGATATTGCGGTCCAGTCGAAAGTCCAGTTCTCCAGTAACATTCTGCTAGCATCTTGAACGTGTCGGCGGGCCATGGCACGTCCTGAACGAATAGAGTTGCTTGCTAGTTGACTGTAGGTTCCCAGACTGAGGGCGGCATATTCCATACTCTGAATGGAGTATCCAAGAACAACAAGAACGATAGACGGAACCAGGTCCCAAGCACTGATTCGCGTTGTTAAGGTTGGAAAGCCGCCAACTATTCTAGAGTAGTGTAAGACGACGCCAGCTGTGATTCCGATCGCTGCCACAGCAATAAGAATGGCGATCCTTGATCCAAATCTTAGTGCAAATGGTCGGTGACGGGTAGATGCACCGAGACTGAGGTCTATAGGCTCTGTGCTATCTAGCAATGATGATCTGGAGATCTGGGAAAGATTGCTTGCTCTATTGTTCAATTCGATAGAGGCTTCATTGGGAGAATTTTCCGTCGCATGGTTTCGTGAGAGCTCAAGTTGAACTTCCTGATGACTTGAGTAAGTGAGACGACAACTGATGTTTTTGAGTCTTCTCCGAAGGACGTTCTCGCCACATGAACCCATACCCTCAAAGAATTGATCAGCTTCCGGGCTATTGGCGAGCAGCTGAGAGATGTGCTGAAGTGTACCAGGATGTCGTGACAGCAGTGTATGAGGTCTGAATACCAACAGTGACGCAGTGACCAATGCAAGTATCCCAAGAATGACTTCGAGAGCGTTCAGGACTTGTCGACGAATGAACAGGCGCGGTGATGAGATGATGATATGCCCATGGACGGACGAGTTATCTGGAACTCTGGCAGCGACATTGACAAGTATAGGAAGAAACTGCGCAAAACTAGTCTCGACATAGTTTTTGAGCATGGTATGGTTATTGTAAACGTCCCAGGCAGTTGCGTTATCAGTGCTGATTAGATTTCGGAAGAATGGGTCGGTTGGGGGAGTTCCAATAGGATAGTACAAGGAGACATACCAGAGATATATCCAAGAATATCCCTGCATGACCCGCAGCTTGGAGAATTGAGTCCAATTGTAACTGTTCGGCAAAACTTGTGTAGACCAGCTGTTTGTTGCGGCCGCGTCGAATACCGTCTGACTTTGTGCATCACTTGGATTGTTCATCTCGGCCTGAATGACATCTAGTCCAACACCAACGTCGGGTATTTCAATTGTCTCGTCTCGTTGTAAGAATGGGCCAGTTCCAATCAAGCCGGTTGTCCCGTTGATCGTGATTGAGGCAGGGGTGCTCCAATACGAAGGCGAGCAAATGAACCCGGAGGTTCGGATATTGATCTTATCTGAGTTCCAAACGTTTGTGGAATTGTAGAAGTTGTATGTTCCATTGCTGACATAGGGGGTCGTAAGATTGTTGGGCACGTCTACAACCATGCTAGTTGCGAGTATGCGATAATCGTCGGGAGCGTTACAAGCAGTGATGTTGAGCCAGGTGAAAGGAGGCACATTGAAATTGCCCGTGGTCCTGTTCTTTGGAAAAAGCAGAATGCTTGAGCTGTTCCACGGCCAAAGCACGGATTGTGATATTGGCAGGCTGCAATATGAGTCTCCTTGGTTGTCGAGCACGAGAGAGGAGTTTTGACCAGACTGAAAATAGGTACCATTGTAGCTAATCGGAGTGCAATTCAACGAGGCGGAGAAAGAGTCGACCGTTGCTTCCAACAATAAATCCTCGTAACCTGTGGTGTCCCAAGTGGAAAAAGTATAGTTATCACTAAGCCATGGTAATTTGGCTTTTTGAGTGGTGATAGCGAGATAGTTGAGCCAGACCTGCGCGCTTTGCCAGCCTGCCGGCACGCCTAATGATCCATTGAAATTGAATCGATCGGCGGCAGTGAAAAGTTTCGTCGAGTTCACGGTGCTGAATAGGTCTAGTTCCGTCAGAGAGTTAGCCAGTGGTACCATTGCACCACTTAGGAAACCACAGGCCAAAACCAGACCTAGCATCCAATGTTGATGTTTCAAAGATTGCCAAAAAGATACAATGTCCAAGGAATCTGCGTAGTTGAGGAGGATGGAATCGGATGCTTTGGCCCACCTCCCAGATATTGCTGCCCATGGAGTGGTGAGACCAAGATCTGAGCTGAGCCCTTTCCAAGCGAACCCTATGATGATAGCAACGACAGTGGGCATGTATTGAATTGCATGTACAGCCGGTTTGTTAACGAAGTCGAGGTTTTGTGTAGTTTTCAACCTCCAATACACGACCTCCAGTGCCAAAATATTGATTGAGAGAACAGCGGCCAGTGCCGCAAGGCTGAAAGTGCGTAAACTGTACGGAAGCCATGACCAACGAGGCGATGCATGTCTTAGTGCAGAGAATGATTCGTCTGCTTGATGACGATCTGTAGGGATAGTGTGGTGCTCAGAAACAGTGGTATAGGGACCTGCGGCACGTCCCATAACGATGACTGCATGAAGATGCGCGGTTGTGACGGTGGATTTTCTTCAATTCGGAGGTTCTGAATTGAAACACCTTGCCGTGCCTAGGCGGGCAATATGTAGAAAACTTCAAATGTGATGGTGTTACATGCTTCTTCCCAAGATTGATCATGATATTACAACTCTTTTTGAATGCAGGATTTGAGCTTGGCACTCGAATTAATCTTTTGATCCGCACGTAGCAGAGAAGCTGCAAGGTTGAACAGCAGGATGAAATGGCTGTCGGACATGGGGGCTAGTTTCAGAGCGACGAAGCCTTAGGGCTAACAGACAGCAACTCGAATGGGTCGGCGACGGACACAGACCGGCCATGGACACGAACATCTTGATCGAATCATTTCGAGGTGGGTGGTTTCAGGCGTCCCGTTAAACCGGTGACGGATACTTGTATTTTGGTGAACCTTGCATTGTGCATGACCCTGCGATTGATTCACTGTGGGTACTACAGCTTGTCGTGCTGATTCCACAGTTTGTTGAGTTTGTGGCCGGTCCGGATAGTCTGGGGAGTCTAGGCACATGTGGAACCGACCTCGCTCGTTCAGTTGGAAATGTGGATGATGGCGATAAACCTGAGATCAGCCCCGAAATCAACTCTAGCCAACTAGAGAATTTGGATTGAAAAACGGGTAAATACATGTAGGTCCCCCAGTTTGTCCTGCATCTTGGGACTCAAGGTCGCATTGAGCGTTGGCGTCATGCTCTGCAAAATCGCTGATACTTGTGGGAAGTTGCAACCCAAATTTGCTGATTGAGGTACAGCAACTCGAGGGACCAATCGGACTTTGCTTACCTAGCTAAGTTTTCGGGAAGGTGCAGCTGGAACACGACCCTAATCATTGGTACTCTTTTGCAACCTTGAGTTGCAGCTTCTCACAGCGCAATTCCTGGGTTCAAGACGATATCATGATCCCCCATGATAACGCGAGACCTTTCTGGCTTGTTTGAAACGATCGAACAAACACAGCGAGGTCAATGATACCCGTACATTGCATGCATCATCAGTGCCAAGCCCTCGATGCCCCTCACCTCCGACTCTCAGGATGATTCCACTACCTGGCTGCGTTGTCTTCTTCAAGCTACAACTTTGACCTTTTGGACCCATGTACTAATCACTGATGCTGAATGGCAAAAAAGCTGTGTCTAATGCCACTCATTGTAGGGAACAGCTGCCTCTCGATATCCGTACGGCCAGCGGAATACGCAGCACTGATTCTTTTCCTGCGAAAACAATGGTCGACAATCATCCACCGCCATACAAATTTATCGACGGCCAATGCCACCTACCCTCTTTCCAGAACAGATCAACTTCTCGTCAGCCAACAGACTGTTCGGCCGCAGTGTCTTGACGAATGTCTTTACCCACTGCATGAAAACCAGCTGAAATGACACTCCCCACCTGTTCATGCGCGTCACACCATGATCGACAAGGCTCAAACACTGCATTGTGAGAACACTGCTCATTCTCCATGGACAAACCAAACTTCTGCAGTTGTGGTTGAGTTGAAAATGTGCCTATCATCTAAACCAGTACGCAAAACCTTCCGCAATCGAAGAACCACGCTAAGAGCATAAGGTACTCAATTCAAATGCCTTACAGCGAATGAAGATGGCGCATATCCAGGAGCCACTATTTATGGAGTACCGATTGAGTACCTTGAAATCGACCACTGTCTACCACTCGATGTTGTGAGTACTGACATTGAAGGTTTGGATGTCGTGCCTCTCAGGCAGATCACATGTTGCAAGAGATCAGGACTTGCTTTGTGGTATTGCGGGCCCAGGTAAGACAATGAAGCTTGTCCTCAAAACACTCTGTATCATTCAATCCTGGAATTCTACAAACAAGAATCCTTCCTACCAAATACTATTCACGTGAATGCTTTTACTGCTGCTTGATCGTTGATCAGACCTTCCCATCATGCTGCTCAACGTGTCTCATGAGATCACTAACTGTGGTTTACCGCAACATATTCAAGATCGATATGTCCGGTACAAGCAAGGTAGGTGTATTGCTGACCACGCTGCAATCAAACTGACGACCATATCCAGGAAATAGGGCAATTGTAGCATGGATGACTCGGTATGGTCCAGACAAGTATAAAGGCAGGAAGACATTGCCTATTAAGCAAATGATCACACTGGGCAGAATACTATGCGACAAGGTACAGGAAATCGGATCTCTTCCATCAGACGTCGACTACTACTTCAGAGACGTCATCAGAGAGAGAGGTTATTTGAGTCAGCATTTTCGAACCCATCGTGACCAGTGTGAAAAGGATGAAATCGATACCATCAACCACGAACATTTCACAGAGAGGTAACTATACTTCACCCGCTAGCAGAATAGAACAAGTCTGATCCAGAACAGTTTGAAGCAAATCCATGAAATCCTGCTTACTACCGGCAAACCAAGTCACAGAGCTACCGCGAAGAAGAACGATAAACGCCGCGAGTCAAGCTCCAGTTCTGTAGCGTTGACCATGAATGCACTGTCTCGCTTCTCCCTCAGCATCGAACACAGTCCGCCTTCCCGCGAAGATTCCGATGATGACAGCCTCAGTGATGCAGACACCAATGCCACTTCCGAATGTTGCCATTCACCACTTCGACCGGACAGTTGTTCCGATAATGATCCCGAGCAGTGTGAGGACTTTCTGGACGCGGAAGGCGCCATAGGGCAAGGAGTGGAGGTGATCATGTTCCTTGATGTACGTTCTCAACGACTGACTTTCGAGCTTGCCTGCTAACTTCTTTTGCCAGAAAATCGAGGCCATTACCGAAGCTATCAGGTCTTGCTGGTCCAAGGCGGGTGTTGGAGAGGCTCAAGTAGCCGCTTCAGCCGCGTACACGAATGTGCTCATACGCCGAGCGATTCGGTACAGTCGGGAGTTTGTAGAGCTAGAACCCGAAGCCAGTGAATTTCAGAACATGAAGCAAAGAATTGGAAGTTGGACATGCGAGAACGATCCAAGCAACCACCAGCAGCAGCATCAAAATGGTACATCTGAACTTGTGGACACCTTGTGTTACACCGAAGAGTTGCTCTCCTCAACACTAACACACGGCAATTCTCAACTACACAGTCTAACCCTTACTGCACACGATACACTTGTTCAAAAGCTCGTCACTGAGTTACCATCTGTCCTGGATGTGCGAAGCAGGTCAGAAATCATTTGTGAAGGAGTGCCAGGCATTGACGATCTCGGCAATACCTTCGATACTGCCACGACCAGCTTCGTAACCTGCATTATCATCTACTTGCTATCGGCCAGCCACTGCGCCTACTCCAAAGCTCTTCCCACACCAAACCGAATCACGTTACCTCGCATATCGTCACTGAAGCTTGCGAATGAAGCACTATCAACAATCCGAATACTCATCGACGATAAAAGCATTTTCCCCTGCCAATGTGTCAACACTCTGGGTTATCGAATTGCTCAGATGAGAGATGAGCTGGAGACCTTTGCCAAATACAGATGCTGGAATACGTTGATTCAATCACCACTTGTCGCTGGCAACCACGCCTTGGAAATCCTTGATCTGTGCTCCTATTATGGCATGCACCTCTTTCACTACCGTCAGTACGTTGGAGCTGTACTGCACACATACAACGCTTTAGTGCATCTCAATATTTTGGCACCAATACCTGCCCTTGAACTTGTCTGTTCACTTTTTGCACCAGTCTTGTACGCGACAGGAGCTCGACCAGATGCAGGCTTCATGGCGTCCTGGTTGAGATATATTGGTGCTCGATTGAAATTCAGAACTGGCAGGACGCATCGAGACCACAAAGATACATGGTGTATGTCAGTACCAGCTCATGCTGCTGCCAGATCTGCAGGCCTAAACATTGAAGGCAGAAGTGATGCGGTGAAGGTACAACCAAAATTTGATTATGGTACCATCGATCCCACCATGAAGTTGAAACACGATGGTTGGATATTGAGTATCGAAGAGGAAGAGCAACTCGACCAAATGCTACATCACACCAACGGACATACCGGCCTCATCTCACCGACCACTACAAAACTGGCAAACACTTCTAACACTGTTGCCAAATCCAAGAAATCCAAACATGCCCGAACAAAAAGCTGCATCGGTTCAAAAGTACCAGCCACCAACGCCAACAACCCGGAACCGGACTCATGCTCCAACCTCCTACACACCATCAACTCAACCTTCACAACCGAGCCTTCCACAACCCTCAACCTCCCACCCTCCCGTTTCAACCTAATCTCCTTCTTCCTCAGCATGACCCGCATAATCTCTGGTATCTCCGACGCAACTCACAGCTCTCCCTCACCAGCGTCCACAACCGCAACGCCCTCCGCCGATAATGGCAAAGGCCAGATGTGTCTATGCTTCACGCAGACCATTCTCCGAGCTTCAGACCGCATCCTTGATGTCCGGAAGCGAAGCGGCATCGATGCAAAAGGCGCAGTATGGAGTAAGAACGAGAAGGAATGCATTGAATGTTTTAAGGGTCATCTTGCTACTGCGTTGGAGGAAGCTGGTGTTCTGGAGGGACAGCAGGGAGGGAAATGGCTTTGGGAAAGCGTGATGTAAGTACCTCAGCTTTGACGCATGTCACGTGGATTATTTTATTGGACCATTGGATTGGACAGAGCAGCAGTGCTGTATGTATTGCCTTGGAAGGAGCATATGGTAGACTTTGAAATTTGTACGTACTTAGTAGAGACTTCAAGAACGGCCGATAGGAACGAGGCACGAGTGATGCACAGGTCACGCTTTGATACGTACGTATATGCATACATACATATACATCCACATACCATCGCTCTTACTTTTATCTATGTACAATACATACAGTACGCACTCATACTCAGAAAAAAACGAACTTTTCGCCGTGACCGCTTCCCCGAACCACTTCTGTTCGAAGCATACGCTGCATGTAGTTGATACAGTAACGCCGTAACCTTTGTGTCATGTGATGTGTTTCATTGAAGCTTGCGCTTTTCCCGTGTATTCGGGTCTATGGTCGTAATTTGGGTGGTTGCGGGTTATGTGATGGTGAATAATTGCTCATGATATGTTGAGGACGGCGTAGCGTGGGTTGTGGGTTGTGGTTTGTATGGTGTAGATTCGGTATCGGCGCCGGGAGTATGGGAGTCGGAGGTATGGCATGTGTGCAGCTGGTGTGATGTTGTACAGATGGCGTTCTGTGGTTGTGGTTTGGTGTCGTTCACACTTCATGTGCAACTTGAAGGTGAGTCTGAAGAAAACATTGGAGCTGGCACTCGGCCTGTATGTCTCTGTGTAACCGGATGTCGTGACCGTTTTCCATCAATCGTTGTTGTTGAAAGCTCTCACACATGCTTGTGATTAACGGAATTTCGGTCTCGGCAGTCCGGCTATTCATGTCGTGTGATTGAGGATTTTGTGCTTGCTGCGTTGGTCCGTTCGGGAGTGAGAACGGACTTTGTGTATGCCTGTGTCGTATCGGAGAAGGATAAAGTGCAGCGTACTACCGGGAAGGGCTTGGTGGTTCTCGTGCCAGAGGCATTGAATTCGCGTGCTGTGAGACGACGTCGTGTGACAAATCTCTGAATGTTGAGGCTTGGTAGCAGTACGGAGACCATGTTTGCCCATGTCTGTTGGCTGATACTGGTTGATGTCGATTATAGTCCAGAACTCTAGCTGCCATGTTTGTAACGGATAATGCTGACGGCAATGCCTGTCCACAGGAGTTGACTAATACACCACGCGTACAACAGCCTCATACACATGTGATAATATATACACGCATCCCATGGTTTCAACAGTCGGGTAATGTCGGCCCACTTTCGACCCACTCGTGATATGGAGCAAGACCACGCGTAGCATGGAGTAATTTTCGTGTATGCTTCCACGCATGTCACTGACCCCTCTAGGGCGACGCAAGTACTGGGGGATGGTTTGGATCAAAATTCAAACTTCGTCGACGAATAGGCTGTGAGATTCCAAAATTCGAATTCTGCATTCGGGGAGTCAACGGGATTGTGGTCAAGGTTGGAGCACGTTTCTCTTGTGGTGCTTTCCGGCCACCGATAGAGTTGTTGTCAGTGCTCAGCCAGCTATACGATCCTTCCTCATGGTGTCCTGGTGTTTGGGGCGATGAACTTCTTGAAGCTTCCTCGATGGTCTCCGCCAGCTCGAAAGGGTTCTCTTCACGTTCCGAGGCCGCTGCAGATTTGTCCGGAATAATTGCCGCTGAGCTTCTGGAACGTTGTGCGCTGCTACCGATAGTATGACCAGGTCCATAACTCTGGCGGTATGCATAGTGAGGAATCATGCTTGGTCTGCTTCCCTTCTCACTTGTCATGATAACCACAACATGCTGGAATAATGGTCGAAGAGCTGGCGCGCTGGCAGCAAGAATGGCTGTATACACCTCCAGCTGGAGCCAGATCCAAACAATGTAAACATAATAAGTGAAGTCGTAAGTGACGTTGTAAATTCGGTAACTGACGACAGTTCGCAGTATGCCGAAGAAGACAACGACAAACCCAAGGGAGAAGAGAGAGTACAAGGCCACCTTCTCCTTCATAGACTTCTTTATTGACGTGATGAGAAGCATCGGTACCAAGGTAGCATAAAGATCTGTTAGCACACTAATGGCTGAGGAAACTGGCAGAGTGATATTTTCAGCACCACAGCTATACTTGTGAGTCTTTGCCCATGCCGGATTGAAGCTGTTCCAATAAGCATCAAGTGGTCGACATATCAAGATCAAGCCAAGTATGAAAGTAACCATGTAGGTAACATTGATCCCAATACCAATCCAGGTAGCCCAGAGAAAGGTTCGAGTAAAGTTGACGCTGAGTCGGCGGTAGAAGAGGAGGACACTAATCTTCACCATAGAACTAGACAGAACGTAGAGAATCTCGGTCCACCAAGCATTCTTCCTGTGAGGCACGAAGGTATCAATAGGAACGTCCCATATATGGCGTCCACTGAAGTAGTCCAAATTGCCGACAATAATGAGACTTGACATTGCCACAGCCATGATGTAAGCAATAATAATCAAGCCATCGTCGGCACCAAAAGCTCGAGTGACCAACAACCGTGAATAGGCTCGTAACGAGATGGTAATGAAGCCAAGCACAATGAGGATGATTGACAATACGAGCAGACCGGGTCCTCGTGTGGCAGGATCGACATAGTTGGGTTTCGGCCACGAGGCAATAACCTCCAGTGGAGCTGGAAGTTGTCAGGGAAAACCCCAAGATTGATCAGCAGCAAACACTTACGATACAAGGTGTTGACCATGTTAACTTCTGGGCAACAAGCATCAACTCATAGGTAAGCTCGCTGATAGCATCCTTCGACACGTTTTCCTAAAGGGCAACATTTGTGTGGACGACACATGTGCAGACTTCACGACATATGTATGGAAGTGAAACCCCTGTTTGCTCCATGTGGCCGGATTCATACAGTTGCAGGTTGTAAGATGGCACATTCGTTTTAGTGTAGCTAGACACATGCAACAAGCATTGGGGAACAACGGTCCGTGAAGCAGAGACAACGTTTTTCTGACCCACAGGTATGCACCGAAGACGTTTTGTTCGGCTGTTCATGTTCATATCCGGCAGATTGGTACCGAGTAGAGCTAAACTGACGAGGCCCCATGCGGCAGCAGTCATCACTAGTCTCGAAGAGTGAAGTGCAGGAACAACATGGTACGATAAATGTGGCCAGTCCCCAGGTCATCATCAAGCTAGATCAGTAGCGTCAGATTGATCACCGACCTATGCTGTGATCACAGTCAAGCATGCGATGAGTTAGGTATATTGCTGTGCGGGTCGCTAAAAAGGTCATCACCAGAGGTGAGCTCCTGCCGTGTCAGTTGTTGTGCTAACAGATCTTTATGCTACCTTGGTACCGATGCTTCTCATCACGTCAATAAAGAAGTCTATGAAGGAGAAGGTGGCCTTGTACTCTCTCTTCTCCCTTGGGTTT
>Ga0115842_100159_pt1 | contig 24179 bp, 22 predicted proteins | sample InSIn2SAF170_2_FD_83856 | JGI IMG/M metagenome (GOLD analysis project Ga0115842, IMG submission 83856)
ATTGCCTTGCTCGGTCTGCTCCTCGTTTTGGACATTTCGTCGACCACGTCCCATACCACTACCGAAAATGACGCCGCCTGTGGGGTTCCTGAAGCACGTTCGTCCGCTAGATGCTCCTGTAGTAACTGCTGTTGGAGTCGCTGAGACGGTCAAGCATTGGAAGGCGCTAGTCATTCTTGCCTTGTCACCTCCGCATCCCGTGAGCCATGACGGTACTGCTGCACTGCGATCATTGCAGAAACCATGTGCCGCGCTGTGTGCCGCTTCAATGTTGCTTGCCGACAACATGCATCCGAAGCAGCTATCTGATGGTGTGCAAGTGGCGGGCACCGTGTAAGTGGTTGTTAAGGACGAAGAAGTAGATGTAATAGTAAGAGTGGCTGGTGTGGTTGGCGAAGGTGATGTAGTACTCTTACTAGTGCTTGAAGCAATGGTGCTTGTAGTGCTTGGGTAAATAGTGCTTGTGGTACTTGTGCTGGTTGTCAAAGGAGTGCTAGTCGTTGAAGGAGTACTACTCGTGGTGGGAGTGCTGCTCGTGGTTGTGCTGGTACTGCTCGTCGTGGAAGGAGGAGTGGTTGCACTGATTGTCGAGGTTGTGCTTGTACTGCTCGTGCTCGTGCTCGTGCTCGTGCTCGTGCTCGTACTGCTTGTTGAGGATGTGGATGGGACAGTCGAGCTGATAGGCGAAGTGAGGCAAACGGTGCCGCCACAGGTCTGAGTACTGTAAATCTTTGTCGCACAAGCCGGCGTCGCGAATGAAGCCCCATTGCTTGTGATAGCCTGACACGTAGTGCTGGTAATGGTCGTAGGCATGCACGTTCCGTATGGACAGCTCGACGAAGCCGTTGTGGTGCTGCTTGTTGTGGGTGGTGGCGTGCTTGTAACACAAATCGCCGAACCACAAACCTGGGTCATAGACGGAGAACACATCGATGATGTCGAGCCAGTACACGTACTTGCGGTTGTCATTACAGACGAGCAGGATGATGACATGACGCCAACGCAAGGAGTTGTGGCCGAAGAACTTGTGCTAGTACTTGGCACTGAGGAAGATGATGCAGTGGTAGAAGGCGTTGTGGCATTAACAGTGAATGTGCCAGATGTCGAAGTGGTGTTAGGATACGTTACTGGCATTGTGGAGTTCAGGGTCATCGTCGTAGTCGAGGTGATCGTAGTTGAACCCTCCTCGCATGAAGGACATGGCACGGTGATTGTAGTCATAGCGGTGTATGTGCTACATGTTGAAGTAACAGTGGTCGTTCCACCCGAACAGCTCGAGCAAGCAACGGTGGCAGTTGTCACAAATGGAGCAGTAGGAACTGATGGGCTTGTCGTGCTGCTGCTGGTGATAATGCTGGTGGTACTGACAACGCTGCTGCTGGCGACAAAGCTGCTGCTAACAGTGCTGGGGCTAACAGTGCTGGAGCTAACAGTACTGCTGCTTGTTGTACTGTTACTTATGATACTGCTGCTTGTCACCATACTGGAGCTTGATTGAGCAGCAACCGGTGTAGTCTGTGTTATCAGACTGATGGCTGGGCCACTCTGTGTCGAACTCGACATTGTCAGAGTTACTGGAACCGTGGTAGTAACAGGAACCGTGATCACGGTTGTGTTGATGGCCTGAGAGCAAGTGGAACCCACAGAGCCGCTGATGGTGTAGGTTTTACACAACGTGCAAAGGCTTGTTGTGGTAATTGTCGATGTTATTGTGGTTGTCATATGAGATGTTATGGTCGTTGCAGAGCTTGGAGAAGCGCTGACGGGCGCTGCACTACTAGTGTTTGAAGCCGGTGTGGATGTTGACATACCAGTAGGGGTTAGGTTCATAACTGGACTCGTCGACGCAACACTAGTATGTGCAGCCGATGTGGATGTTGAGATAGCAACTGGGGTCAAGCTTATAGCTGCACTAGCAGTACTAGAAACTGGTGACGCTGAAGTACTGCTAGTGTCGCAGTGACCCGTAACTGTGACCGTGGTGGCGCCAATCGTGACAGTAGGAGGCGAGGGACATACGCTACCAGAGGCAGCGGTTGTAATCGTAGAGACGGTCGGACAAATGCTGCCTGATGCAATACTAGTCACAGTAGTAGCAAGTGGGCAAACGCTGCCTGCTGCTGCTGTAACAGTGATAGTGGTCGTGGCAGTGACAGTGGCCTGCGAACCAGTGCTTCCTGTGCTACCAGTCGAAGACGTAGCAGTCTGTCCAGAGGTGCTGAGGGAATTACTGCTCGAGGGAGCAGCAACAGTGGTCCCAATGGTTAGCATTTGACAGTTGATCTGAGGGTTTGCGGCTTGGAGGGCACTGCTAGAGCAGCCCATGGTCTTCGCAATACCGTCGCATGTGTCGCCGGACTTGATGACATATGACGATGATGTAGTCGAAGAACTCGAATTCGACACCATGGTGTTGCTGGAGTTTAAATAGGTTGAGCCAGATGAGATCGTGGAGTTGACAACCGTCTGGTTGGTGCATATGAGATCCTGCCATTTGCCACTAAAGCTAGCCGGGTACTGCCAGCTAGAGCAGGGCATATATGGATGGATCTTGACTGACTTGACAAATGCCGAATACGTCTGGTTCAAGGGAAGGTATCCACCAGCCCAATTCACTACACCCGCTTCGCTATCTTGGTCCCCGGCATTCCAGATACCAAGATGCAGTCTCGAGGGTGTCTGAGGGTACTGATGGTCGCCGGTCTGGTTCGTGTTTTCGAGCGTCCGAACAACCTTTCCATCGATTTCCCATGTGATTCGATCCTTGGACCAGTCGAAGGAGTAGATGTGAAATTTGGTTTGGGGAGATTCGACTGGTTCTTGAGTTCCCCTGTCGTAAATACCTGTGATACCTTTGCCGAAATAGTTTGTCTGCACAAGACCACTGCTACTGCTGTTACCGAAGTTGTTGCCAGACCACTCCAGATCGATTTCGTCCTTGTTGTCACTCATAAGCACGCAGCCAGTGATCAGACCTGTTCCAGGCGCTGCTTGAACTTCCACATCGACACGACCAAAAAGGAAATATTTGTTGGTCCAGATGTAGGGTGCGTCGTAGCGCTTGGTAAAGGAAAAGTTGGCGCCGTTGTAGCTACTGAAAGACACACTGGCGTAATCAGCCAGAATGAAGTCGCTTGGCAAGGAAGTCTGTTCCATCATTTCGTACACAAGGTCGGAATTGAGTGCAGGAATTGGGTTGGTACATGTTTGAGTAGTTGGGTTGCAGGGCTCAGCTGCTGTGAGCGCCCACGAGGTGGCTAGAAGGGCAAGAGATAAGGCCAACATGGTTACTTGTTGTAATCAATTGATGGAGATGGGAAGAGAACCATTTGAACGACAAGAGCTCGTCTTTTGATACCTCATGGCGAGAGAAGACAGACAAAGGAGTGGTTTCGCTTTCGTAAGTGGGGATGCGACACAAAGCAAGCCAGAGGTCAGCATGACTTCAAAGAACATTACCTCCGAAAACATCAAACTCGCAGTGCATGGACTATGTGAGTGCGCAAACAAAGTTAGCTTTCGCAACAGCTTGTTGTCATCATTGCGATAGAGAATAACGCGGTCTGTTGGCAGTCATTTCCAACTGACGCTGGTGGAAAACATGCTAGCACAATCGTTCATTCTGGGACATACTATTCGGCAGGGATTCTTGCAGACAGCTTCGTCCAATTCATGACCTTGGGCCATAGCAAGCTCATCACGACCAACTTGACAAGGACTGTTGCGGTTGGGGCGCTGTCATCGACGGGGACGGACAGAGCTTTCTTTGTTCAGATGAAAAGGCTTGGCATCACGGGAATTGCCAAGACCCAGTCATTGTGTTAGTTGGGACTAGGCGAAATGCAAAGGCTGCACGGTCCCTCCATGTTGCAATTCACCGCCGTCATGCAGTCCGAGCTTGCGAGAAGCAGCTATTCCGTGTCCAAGAGGGCAGGCACATCATTGCCCTCAGCTTGCAGGTGTATCGGCAATAAGGTTTCTTGTGGCCGAGTGTGGCCGAGAGCTCTCCCACCTTAGTGGAACTCAAATCGCATGACAGTCAATCATCTGATGCAATGATGTGCACCTGCTCAGTCACATCCCTCGTTGATGGTACACAGGAATATCCTAGAGTTGGTGTTCGTGTACACGTTAGAGTTTGGAAGCAACTTTCTCAGTCAAAATGCTGTTCAAAGTTGTCCTCGTACCTGTAGGCGCCCCTTTTTTCGGCCATGCTCTTGACTAGCAAGGTTGATTTGAACCGCACAAGCATAACGCATAGCTGTTTGCAAAGCCACTGAGCTCCTGCAGTGACACCTGTCGACGAGCTCGTCACCCGTCTCGGAGATCGAGGCCGGCAGGAGCAACAATGCATCAAGATCGGTTCGCCCGGTTGGTGTGTTCAACTGCATCTCATACAAAGATCCAACTTTCAACTCTTCTCACAGATATAATACGTTTCTGCCACGCCAAGCGATGGCTGTTTGTGTGACGGCGCAGTAAGTTCACTGGACCGTTAGGTCCTTCTCCTCCGTCATGACCGCGATTGCTCAAGGGCCCATGATCATGATCTGCGGTCCCAAAGGAAGCATGAACGCCGTAAACGTCTGAAAACGGCACGACCATCTTGCAAGATTCCATCAGCACCGACAGGACTGCTAACGTGGTGTATTAACAGGCGGGATGAGGTTTGAGGCGTCAATCGCAACTCGGTCATGTTCCAATTGCTGTGGCGGTTGGCGTTGCTGAACCAAAGACCATTTTGAGGACCGAATCGTGGAAGTCATCGAGACCTTGGTGAGGTAGACTGTGGCCGTACTCGATTCAAACGAATCGAAAACGGTGGTTCACCGTGTGCATTGCTCCTCCGCCATAGGTTCGGACCGGCCAAAGCCGTGGCTTGTATCGTGGTGCAAACCACCAACGGAAATGATCTCCTGCTATATATGTAGAGTTTGCAGTGTGGTTGTGTGCAGTGGAAGCAACGGCGGTGGATTGGCGGACATCTCGAGATGTGTAGGACTGGGCAAAGAAAGTGTCATCGCAGCCGGAAGCTAACCACATGAGCCACGGGGATCGAATTCGTCTATGTCGTCAGCCTGCGCTACGAAAGGCCAGTGTATGGCAACCTGGAAACACTTGAGAAATTCCCGTCGGCTCGTGGCGGGCTGCTAAGTACTCGCTCCGTCCCTAATCAAAGCCTTGGCGAAATTTGAGTAGAGTACAGAGGCAATTGAGCATCGTGAAATCGTAAATTAAAACTTCAAATCCTAAAGGATGGAAGGCTTCCCCCCAACCAAACGCTGAACTGACATGATACATTTACTTGTGGATGCAACGAGCAGACGAAAAGTTCAGAATACGAATGTCCTCCGATTGTAAGCAGCCCTGTCAACTCAGCCCAGCGCTTCCCCAATGGGTTAATGATCGAGGTGCGAGCGAAGCTGGTAACAAGTCGTTGACCTGGATTCTGTTAGGACCAAGAATCGTCTCCATCTGGCTCGTATTTCGGGAGTCCTTTGTGGCAAGAATGCCCGAATTCCTGTGGCTGGCTTTGTTGGCACGGGCCTGCGTTTCACATTAGCGTTACCTCAAATTACGCCAACAACCATACCTGCACCGAAAGTAATCTGTCGTTCCCCTCGAGAGTCAATGGCTGTTGGCCTCGCTCTTGCTGTTCCAATACCGCTCAATTGCCTTTCGTGCGGTCTCGTTTTGAAACCGGGCATCAGATCTATACCTATTGAACACCGCGAATTCAGTCATGTCCATGATATAAGAGCTTGGTTGATTCTGAATTTGCTGCCATATTTGTTCAAGTCCTTGCTGTAGGGTGTGTTCTGTAGCTGAATCTATATTGCCAGAGTCGTTGTTCTGAGCTCGCTCCACGGCTGCTCGTAGTTCTGCCTTGTTAGCTCTTGACATCTTCGGCAGTTTGGGTGGTGTGTAGTTCTGAAGGATAGACATTTGGTAAGATAGCAAAGATAATCAATCCTCTTGAGGCGTAAGCGAATGGCTGATGGGACGGTTCGGATTGGTTAACAGTGGAACAGCCTAGTGGTATCGGGTAGCAACACCACTGCAGTACTAGAACATTTCCTGTGATAGAGAGCATGAGATTATCTTTATAATCGCGGCGTGGTGGTTACTCTGGGCATGTCTCCCGAACTTCAGCTTTAGGGTCTCGCTAAGACCAGTATTGATTATACCAATAGCCATTTTGCATACATTCATACTTTACTTTTGAAAACTCCAAACCTTCTGTGAATGCCAGTGTGACATTGCTCCAGACATGCGAATAGTCGAAGTCAGCTGCAATTAAAGTGTTGAGTGGATCAGTGACTTTGGACTAGGATCAGGCGAAACTTCATGAGTTCCTCGCAAGCTTAAACAAGAGTTTCAATGACTCGCGCAAAGATCAGGCAGTTGATTGTCGAAGCTGGTGAGAAGCCTGCTTTAATACAGGTTTTGGCGTGACAATCATATGGTTCCTCCTTTTACTGGAGGAATAACGAGGTCGCTTGAAACAGTAAGCGAGAACGGAAGGATAAGCAAAGACAAACTAGGGACGACTCGGAATATTTCCATACGATCTTCGCGTGTAGGGAAGTGCGTGTCGAGCCTATGCATGTTTCCATTGTTGGAGAGTAAGTCAGGGTCGTGTAGGCATTGCCAAGAGCACTAAAGTACACTATAACACGGACTGGTTGGACTGCAAAGTTTGGCAGAAGGATGGGTGATGCATGAACGTTTGCCAGCGTCAAGCCCACCCACTCCAGCCTGTGTGAAGTATGTTCTTGGACCAGGGCAACAATGCTGGCCTGCATGAGGAGATTGAGAACTTTGGTCGAACAGGGAGTGCAGTACAAGTGGATTCCAATCTCAGAGGCTTGCTGGCTGATGGAAGATGCCATTGTAGGTAACATGTAGCGGCGGGTGATGTATTGCCGAGAGAAGAGAGGTCATCAAGGGAACTGCATGCGGTGAGCCAAGCCGGCGAAAGAGGAGTCTTGCATCGTCGGGGCAGGAGGTGGAGTTTAGTGCGTTGATGCCCTTCACAAGCTACTGGTATGCTGCGAGGTTGGTGGTTGATGTTTCAAGGACGAAGTACTAGTGGTACAAACAAGAACCTCCAGTCATTTTAGGAGCGGGGGGATGTAAGCAGAATCGCATCTAGCAAACGGTAGATAGATTCGTAAGCGGTCGATACTGCCAGCACTATAAAATCCTTCACTAGCGGAGATGCTCAGGGACGGTATGGATGTTGCCACACCTCGGGCTTGCAGTCAAAGACCACAGCACACACTGAAGGTAAGTAAACGGTGAGCATCATGTGTCCGACGATCGCTAGTTTGTTTGTATCACAGCTCGATCACTACCTACAGGCAGGCAGCTCCAGGCTAAACTTCGGTCTAGGAACTATTGCGAGAAGGAGGTGGGAGTGGAAAACATTAGCAAGCACGACTGGAAGTTGAGAGAGTTCTACTAGCTTGTGGCGTTGAAGTTTGCTTCCAACGAGTCACGAGGCATCGAGTACAGGTAAGCGAAGGCCGGTTCACCGAGCCGAGCGAATACGGGACCGTACAAGTTCCTGTATGTTATGTAAGTAAGAACTGAACATTGACCATTTGAACACACCTGACCTCCCGAAGTCTAGTACGCACGAACAGTGCTGTACAAAAGCACGAGCAGGAGAAGCTGTGGGCCCACTTCTTAGTCGTGCCTGCCCACTGGCCACTGCAGCGTCTGCACCAGCATCCCTCTTTTGTCCGGTCCAAATTTACCGAAGTTTGTAGGAGGAAGTTAATATACCTACTGTACCCTGGTGCATAATGCGCCGTAGCGGAATCATGTCTGTACCTCGGTATGGTATCATATTTTAGTGCAGATGGTATTGGACCAGGAAGCCACTACTATAGCATACTTTGTGACCACTTCCATGGTGGGATGATGCAAAATGGGCTCCTGATCACCCGGAAATGGAATTGACGAGCGGTCATATCGGGATGAACGTCTCAACTTCACCTCATGCATCAAAGAATATGAATGTGAAAGGACCAAACCAGTACCACAACAGCGGATCAATAAATGTGCTCGACGACGACATTACACAAGTACGTGTCAATATCGTCAAATTACTTGTTACAGGGTAAGCGAGGAGGATTGTGGATACAGTGCAAATACAGTGTCGGAAAAAAGGACAAAGCCCAACAGGCCACAACCATGGTGGAAACTTGAATATTGTTCAAGTCATGGCGTTTGCCGACGTCATGGTACTGATCGTTGACTTGGTGTTGCTTAAGCGCTGTAATTGGGGCTCCCGCCTGGTCCCTCATCTGCATCAGAGGTTGCGCCCGTTGAGCTTAGCAATGCCGAGTCGATCACCGAGTCCAAGATTAACCACGCTCTCCAGTCGGCGTCTCTTCTTTTCAGCATCACAATCATGATGGCTTCCTGCAAATGCCCAGCTAGCACGACTGGCGTCGTAGTGTATACTCACCCCCAACTCACTACAGTACTGTGATGCCTCGTAAATATTTCCATTTTCAGCCAGGTTTGCGATGTTGCTCATGGGCACTCAACCAGGGTCATCGGCTTACCCTGTTCCATTTTTCTTATAAACAAGGAAGATTACCTCCATTGCTCTGGTAGCGACTTGCACTGCTGAACAGTTCATCTTAATTCCATGTGGAACACGCAACATGTTCCTCCTGTACTCATCCATACATGGGTACTGCAATGGAGAATTACTTGCCATTCTTGTCCTTCAGAACAAGATTTTGTCGACTCTTCGATGCTACATGGGTTGTAAGGCACACATTGCGCTTGTGGTAGGTGCTGTAGGTTAACAAATACCAGTCAACGACTCGTCTATTGTTCCGCCAGTCGTGAAAACTACGTGATAGTTGTTCTTGTTGGTCTGCACATCGGACGGAGGTCCAGTAGGATTGTATAGCTTACGTGCTTTGTTGACCTGACGCCTATGCAAGCATATGACTGAGTTTGCACTAATTTGACGCCTCAAAAAGTACCTACGGGTACTTGCAAGCCATTCGATGTCCGCCTATCCCCTGGATGTGCATCATATCGAAGCCATAACAGATATTGGGGACGCCTATCACACTCTGCGGCTTCCAAGCAAGCACTACCCGGCAACGCAGGCTTCCGGTTGACGATCTCAGCTTCACTTTCGGAAACAGCAGGGATCGAATGAGGGATCCACGTGGATCACGCGTATCCGTGCCCACAATCTATAACTCGGCAGCAACGGTTCCCAGTGGTACTCTTGAGTTGCTATTAACCAAAGTTTGTCGGAGCGCCACCGCCACTCACAAGTGGTGTGCGGGACAGCTCATGCCAGCATAAGGTTCCTTCAAGATTCACGCCATCCATTTGAACAAGTAAAACCACGTCGCATGCGACGCGAAGGTCCTATCTCGGAATGTCAAAAATCAATAAGGTTGGAATTCCTGCTTACAACCTGAGTGATGCTCGGTTTTGTTGGTACCATGAAGCATTATACCGCTTAACTTCCAAGTTGTCATGGTTAGTGGTTAAAATCATTCGACGCTGCAAAGGTAGTGCCTTTGGACCCATCAAATGCAACGACTGAGTCACACGTATCTTGTCGAATCTTAGTAAAGTACAAACACCATATCTCGTAGTGCAAGCACATAAGTACAAGTACAAGTATGAGCATAGTTCAGCCGAGCCGTGGTGCCGGATAATGCTTCAGACTAACGGCATAGTTTCTTGGCATTTGTGCTGGAATCTCACCCACGCAGTCAATGCCCTCGTCGACCTCCCGTAAATCTCGGCAACACTAGTGCTGAGCAAGCAAAGTGACTCACTGGCAGCAAGCAACTGGGGAGGCATCACCGCCGTAAAACATGGTATATTATTTCAAGTCTACTGTGGTGGATCCGCCTGCATTCATTTACGTTGGTAAAGACAAAGTCGAAAGTGAGTGGCCTGACATGAGAACACGAGACACTCATCTCACCTTCCAGACGAGGACCTCATAGAGTTTGGCTGGGACGAGGACGTGTGGTAGGCCGACACCGTTGAAAAGCTAACTCGTTTTTCGGATCTGACATGGTTTACAAGGGTACGATGCTCACGACCAACTGCTTGAAGCACATTTGACCTAAGGACAGTTCCATGTTGACAACCTTTCAAGCGCGCACGTCTACCTTCGCATGAAACAGGGTGACTCATGGACCTCGATATCGAAGGACCTCCTCGAGGACTGTGCACAACTGACCAAGGCTAACTCGATCGAAGGTGAGCCACTACATTCTTTGATGCTTGTAACAGTGCCCATTACAGTTCGTTATAGGCAACAAGAAAGACAACGTGACCATCATCTATACACCATGGTCCAATCTAAAGAAAGATGCGTCCATGGCAACCGGGCAAGTATCGTTTCATGATCAGAAAATGGTCCGAAAGATTCATATCCCAGTACGGCAAAATGTTATCGTCAATCGATTGAACAAAACAAAAGTCGAAAAGTTCCCCGACCTCCGTGCGGAGAGGGAGGAAGATCTCAAGGAGAAACGCAAAATCGAGCGCATCAAGCAACAAGAACAAAAAGCCAAGGATAGGGAAGAGAAGTTAGAACGAGAGAACAAGAAATGGCAGAAGGAGCATGCCTACGCCGACATGATGCGAGAGGAGAACATGATCAACAATCAAGATCTAGACGCCGAGTTCTACGAGGATGATTTCATGTAAGTGCCATAGCATTATACAGGGTTTTGCTTTCAACCCACTAGCGAAAGGAAGAAGGGTGGTTCAAAGCTGGATTGATTGGCGCCTCAATCTTACCTACGCTCAACAAGAACGAACTTGTATGCTGTCCTTTTGGACCATCTCAAAGCCATCAAGTGTCATTTTGTCAATCACTGTCAAGTTGTCTACTATACAGTTGGATACCTCCTGTACCTTTCCGATAGATTGCTATTAGCCGCCTAAATGCAAGGAGCAAGACAAATCGAAAATTACAGTACGTACAGTAGGTACGCAATACAGTAATCCCATTGGTCGAACTGAATGGGGCTTAGCTCATACTTGGCAACTTCGCTGCTCACGTTGATATCGGATCCGTCGCTGTCCGCATTTTAGTCGAAACACACGCTCTCAAGCGGCCTCGGAGCGCTTCTTCAACCGCAATTCTATTTTCATCTGCAGGTTGCAGTACAAGTAGCAAGTGCTCGTACATGACTTCAACTCAGTACCTAACCATCAGCTGCCAAGACCAACGATTACTCGAAGTCAGCTAATGTTGCAGGTCTTACTGTGTCGGGACTTGTGTTGTCTGCACGGCGCCTGCAACTTCCTACAATGCTTTTCTGTGTCCAATGGTCGGTGCATAGGCTGATTTGAAGCCGAGTGAATCGTGCACAGGCACGGCCATGTAATGCTTCCTCCCAGAGTCTGCGATCAAGCGCTGCACGAGACAATTTGCAGATACGATTGCACGGCTGAAACAACGAAGGTAGGTCGGAAATGTAACATTTGTGGCATTGTACACGACAAGGTATAAGTAGAGCAGAGCCATTGATGGTGGAAGCAGCTATAGCACCACTTCAAAACACCACCAACGAACATAAGCTACAAGAGAAACTCCCCAGCTTGTCCCAACAGCAGCCAAACGCATTGTCAACCATGTCAACCATAACTCTACCACACCAAACAGACGTTGTTATTGTGGGTGCAGGGCCTGTTGGTCTTGTCGCCGCCTGTTTCCTGCGAAAATCAGGAATCAATGTTGTTGTGATCGATGCTAGTCCAGAAGCAGCGACGACATCTCGAGCAGCTATCATTCATCTTCGTACTCTTGAAGTACTTGAGAAGCTTGACCTCGCGCAACCAATTATCGAGTCAGGCCTCCCTATCAAGAAACTTTCACTGAAGGAGAAGGACAGTCTCATCTCATTGCTCGACTTCACTCACCTTCATGACCGTTTTAAGCACGCTGTTGCTCTCCCACAGACTGGAACCGAGAAGTTGTTGACCGAGAAGTTGAACGAGCTCGGAGGCAACATTTACCGTGGTGTGGCCATGACAGACCTTATCAAGAACGATGAAATGGGTGTTGAGTTGAATGCCAAGGACCTCAAGACGGGTGAGATCCAGCATATTTCCGCTAAATACCTGATTGCTGCCGATGGTATGCACTCACGAGTCCGCGACACAATTGGCGTATCATTTGAGGGGAGCCAGTACAATGTTGATTTCCTAACAGCCGATGTACACCTGGACTCTACAGTTTGGCCGTACAAGGCACCACGAGACGAAGTGGTAACGTTCCTGGATCCGGCAGGCTTCTTACTTATGATCCCATATGCCAATGAAGAAAATAATCTTTGGCGTGTCCTCGCAACAGTGGAAGCAGCACCAAAGAACCCTGATATACAGCTCCTGGATTACCTCGTTCGTTCACGTGGCCCTTCTATACCAAAAAAGCCTGTGGTCACTGACATTATTTGGGCCTCTCACTTCCACGTCCACCACCGACTTGCGGGGCAATATCGGCGAAATCGTGTCTTCCTTTCTGGTGATGCTGCACATGTCCATTCGCCAGCAGGTGGACAGGGTATGAATATCGGTATCCAAGATGCCGCATACCTCGCGGATGTCATTGCAGACGCACTTCTTGCTGGGCGAAACACGGATGACGACTTGAACCGGTACGAGAAGACTAGAAGACCGGTCGCGCAAGGTGTAGTTGCACTGACCCATCGCTTGACAACGGCAGTGACGATGAAAAACCCGTTACTTTGCTGGTTGCGGAACTGGGCTATGTGGGGTGTTGCAAATTATGTTCCAGGTGTGAGGAACTACATGGCATGGCAACTGAGTGAGCTGGAACATTGACTGTGAGCGAGTAGCAGGATACGTGGCTGTTTTAGTGTTTAGACTTGCGAGCATTGTATAGAATATATACAGTACGAAAAGGATTGGTATTTCATTCGTCAATAGGTATTGATTTGCATACGTGTGTCTGAGTAAGCCACGAAAGATTTGAGTTTCAGGGGGTAAACTATCGTTACCCACCCCCCTGTGCAACACGTGCTCGAAACATGGTACCGATTGACACACCACACCAGAAGAACATAATAATACCTACCAGATATCTTGGTTCTACGCCTCCTGCTATCCTTTTACTATTGTCGACACTGCAGATCAACCTGCCGATCAGCCTCACCCATGTTACAAGCCCTCTAATTCTCCTTGAAATGCGCTCAGCCAATTACTAGCTTCGACACCCGCGCTTGTTCTTTTGTTTCCACGTCGCAACTTGAAGAGCAATCAGTGAGCACCCCGAGGAAAGCCACGTCTTCCTGGAACGACTTTACCTCTCTATTTACAGAATGGCCTCGACTGAAGGACCACCACGCGCCCATGGTACGTGAGTAGTTGCACGTTACAAACCGCAGTTAACACATTTCTAGACAGAAATGCCCGACGAAGACCTTTTGCGTACTGGATGAAACGTCTAGCCAACCTCAAGAACATACACAGCGAAAGCACGAGTTCCCGCCAATCCACCAGTGTCGGCAGTCTACGGTCAAAGAAGCTAGGAATAGTCAAGAACAATCCTTACCCATTAACTCGCGACCACTCCGACAACACCATCAATGGCCACTCCTCCGCTGTCCCTATCTCTCCTATCAGTGCCCACTCCCGTAGTCGACAATCCTCTTTCTCCAATCGCCGCGTATCAACAACACCCTCTCAAGATCTTGCTTCCGTCAATGGGCTACCGCCAAAATCCCGCGCGCCCACTCTGGCGACCACCAATGAGACCGCTCATTCGGATACAGGCAAATCCGGTGCAGGCACAAATAACACTGCTGCTCGTACAGAAGGAGACAGGGATAGCACATTCTCTTCGCCTGCGCCGTCAGTGCGAAGCATGACAACAACCTTCACGACCATGCAATCTACCACCCCAATCACAACTATACCAGCAAGTCAAAACCATATCCCTGCAAATGCAGTCTACAGCTTAACCCAGCCGGTCAGCGCGGTCCCAGCACACCTGGCTCCTCACAGTCACCCGGCAACCTACCACACGGTGACAGCGAACAACAATCTTACAGATGACGCTTCAATCCTCACACTCGCGTCATCCTCGAAGCGTCGCCGGCGAAATAGCCTCGACACAAACGCCTCGATCCGTGCTCTCGCACCTGCATCCATGTTCGGTGGTTCACGCGAATCCCTCCCACTCTCCGTACTCTCCGCTGTACATCCCCGTGATACGTACAACACAACTGCTACCGACAGGGACAACGCATCTCTAAGAGACACAGCCTCGATCCACTATCCCCGTTCCATCTCAGCCATGAATGCCGAACGTGCAAGTCTAATCTCCGCCAGTGGTGTCACAGCGCCAGCACTAACGAGCGAACGCAACAGCTACATGAGCAGTAAACCAGCCGGAGACGGTGCGAGCGTGCGCAGCGGTCTACTAGGAAGTACCGGCGCAGGTGACAGGGACAGAAGTCTCTACCACGCAAGAAACGACAGCCTAGGCGGCATCAGCATAACGCGCGAACGCCACAAAGACGCATTACCACAAGACTACTACTTCAAAGAAAAAAAGGATGAGAAAGAGATGGTCACGGCACCCACAAGTCCTATACCAGCCGCAAATTTCTAAAACTCTCGAAACTTGATCATCCCGAGATCTCCTTTCTCTCTCTGCGCACAGTATAGGTTAAGCAAGAGAGCAACACCGCAACACAGTGATAGTAAAAATACCCAGAAGCGTTTTCTCATTCGCACATGTTCATCTTCCCGCTCTGCTTCAGTTCGATTCGGTTTGGTCTATCCAGTTTGAGCTTCAGTCGCGCTGAAACAACAAATATCAGTACACACATATTCATACATACACAGCAATTAAGCCACGGACGGAGGGAGGCAACATGGAAGTTTTATGATACCCCAGTACTGAACTCCAGTACCACAGCACAGGAGAGCGCAGCGCAGTTCAGCAACAAAACAAAGCAAGAGGTTAGGCGGCTCACGGGTACATGGCTACACAGCTACCTAGGTACATAGGTATTAATATAGCTGTGTAGCTATATAGCTAATATCAAATACCAAGCATCAGACCAGAGACTCGAAATGCGCATCCACTACACACAGTACCTTATCATATAGCGATAAAGCAAAGTAAAGCAAAGTAAAGTAAAGTAAGGTAGACTAAAATTAAAGATACGTACTCGAACAAAGAGACTGTATATTTATACCCTTAGGATAGTATGTAGATAAGGCAGATGAGATATAGAACAGAACATCGTATATACGAATATGTATACATCTACATATTACTTACGAAGATTAATCATATGTACCTACGTAGGTATGATCTCGTTGGTAGTGAATCGATACATGTATATATCATCTGGATCGACAAGGTTTAAACAATACATATCGTTATATTATTCACAAGATCAAAGTTTATATTCTTTCTCAGTAAATAATTATGATGATGGTGATAACATTCTATAGTACAAGGTCTTACTACTAAAACATGACCACAACCCACCTCATCAGCTTCCATACAGTGAGATCGCAAGCGGTCCAAAGAGTCACTAAATGCTAAGGTACCAGAGCAGATCCAAAACGAAGATGAGGTATTTCATCGCCGTCTTGTGTCCTTACCCTTCTTGTTCCTGCCCTTCCTGCTCCTATCTCTCATGGCCAGCGCAATCGGTATATCCTTGAACAAGTACTTTTGCAGCCGCAATAAGTAATCGTCGATGTGACTCACACTAATTTCGTTCTCGTTGACCTCTTCAATCGCCGCGTTCGTGGCATTGTAGGGATCAAGCGCAGTCTCCTTTGATGCAGTGATTTGTGCGTCCGTGCTTGCAGGTTGATCATCGAAGTCGCCGTCGTCAGCATGTTGGACTTCCTTTGCAGCAACTCTGGCAGCTGTAATGTCTTCTTTGTCTTCTGCTTGCTCAAATGCTGTCGTATCGGCCTTGCTAGTGTTTTTCATGTTTCCACCGAGCACACGGTCCATGGCTGCACCAGCCAGGTTTTCGTCTTCGACGTCAGCGTCAGCGTTAGTATCGTTGAGCATATCCCGATAAGAGAGCTTATTGAGGTAGTCGGTTGTGAAATCACCTTCTTGAATGACCACATCGTCGAGTAATTGCTTCTGACTGGCTTTGCGGAGGATGTTGGATTCAATAGTGTGCTCGGACACAAAACGATAAATGTGTACATCTCTTGTTTGGCCGATACGATGTGCTCGATCTGTGCATTGCTTGTCCATAGCTGGATTCCAGTCGAGGTCATAGAAAATAACTGTGTCTGCACCAGTCAAGTTGATGCCCAAACCACCCGACCGAGAGGACAAAATGAAGCAGAGAATGCGTGTATCGTTATTGAAGCGGTCAGTAAGAATTTGTCGTTGCTCGATTTTGGTTGCCCCATCTAGCCGAAGGTATCTGTGACCATGGATGTTGAGAAATTGTTCGAGGATATCAAGTACTTTTGTCATTTGTGTGAAGATGAGGGCTCGATGACCGCCTGCTTGCAGTTGGCGAAGGAGTTTGTCGAGTCTTTGAAGTTTGCCACAGTCATATTGCAGGAGTCGTTTGTCCGGAAAGGCGATTGACAGCTTCATACGTGCTTGGTGGAAGGGATCATATCTTTGAAGACCTTGCTGTTGACGAATGACATCAGCGCGTGATTCGCCAATGACAGTTACTGGTAGATCTATGGCAACGGCTGCAGGAGTAACACAAGCGTATTGCTCTACGAAAGGATCCATATTTCGCGATCTTGTTTCAAGCGACTGAACAAGGTTGGTAGAATTGAATACCGATATTTTGTCCCAACGTCGCACGTCCAGCTGCTGCAATGCACACCGCATAAGTTGCTTGTGCTTCAGATTGAAATCAAGCTTTTTAAGCAGGCCGACGCCGTAGACAGGATGCTGATGATGCTTGTACGCTTCGTAGTACATCGTCCTGTCAATACTTTGAAGTCGTGCTTGCCGCGCTACACTTTCCAAAGATGACATAACTTCACCACGGTCAGCTGTAGCAAAAATCCGACTACTGCCTTGTACCCGTAAGCACTGACGATGTCTGACGTCCTTGAATGGCTGATATGCGTTGTACATCGAAGTCTCCTTCCACTGCACCCATGACAGATCTTCTCTGGAGACAGGCACAAGCTGTAGAAAATCCAGATCAACTCCACGCATAGTATCCTGATTAAACAGTTTTCGACGCACAAGAAGATCTAAAATCTCAAATCCAGCCGCTACTGATCGAGCCATTGCGAATGAAGTATTGATCGGCCTTGTTTCGAACAAATCGGGATGGTTGCAGACTTTGCGTAACTGCATTAGAGCGTTGATAATGGATAGATAATTCCCTGAAGCAAGCGTTTCTCGTGTTTGAGCTCGAGACATAAATCCATCATACAATTGCCTTTGCCGTTTCGAAAGCCGACACATCTCGACATGCTCATACTTGAGTGGCATTTGTTTCTCGACATCTGCCTTCAGTCGTCTGAGCAAGAAGGGACGGATGACCTTGTGCAGCTTGGCAACTTGTGCTTGGTCTTCCTGGTCAAGGACCTGCTTACCGTGCTCAAGTATCGACTCAACAGGACGCTTGAACCACTCTGACCATTCCCGTAGCCCAGCAAATGCATCGTCTTCTCCCTCATTGTCTTGCCCGTAATGAAGGAAAAAGAGGAGAGACCACAGTTCTGTCAAATTGTTCTGCAAAGGTGTTCCAGTAAGCAAAAGTCGAGCTCGAGTATTGAACGTCATCATTGTTTGCCATCTCTCAGACCGAAAGTTCTTGATGTTATGAGCTTCATCAAGGATCATGTAATGCCACTTTCGTCGTTTAAAAGAGTTGGCGTCCTGAAGGACGAGTTGGTAAGATGTAATACAGACGTTAAAACTATCGTCCGCCATCCAACCGCGTCTCTTTTGCTTCCGTTCCTCCTGACTGCCATAATAGGTTAAAATCTTGAAGCCAGGCAGGAACTTTTTGAATTCCATTTCCCAGTTGAGCATGACACTGGTTGGTACAACGATCAGATGTGGACCCCATACTTCATACGTTGTTGCCAGATGTGCAAGGAGAGCTATGCTTTGGATTGTCTTCCCCAGACCCATTTCATCAGCCAAGATACCGCTGCGGCCACCAGCGTAGAGTTTTGCGAGCCAGTCAAGCCCTTCATGTTGGTATACTCGAAGGGTGCCACGTAGTAATGGCGGTATCGGGGTGATTGAGGAGTTCGGATCAGCTGGCGTGTCAAGTTGCTCGATTGCTGAGCCTGACTCGGCTTCCACAATTTTCGTGGCTGAAGTTCGAGGCGATGGATGTGTACTGTATCCCTCAATCGTGTCCGCTACACTTGATTGTTGCCCCGGAGTGTCTTTGTCTTCGTATCGTACCTCAGCTACAGTCATTTCTTGAGAATCAATTTCCATAGCTTCAGGTATTTCTTCAATCAGTGGGCTTGATTTGCGTACAGCACCGTTGTCCATGTTGTCTACAGGCTGTACTTCTGTTGATCCCGAGAGTGCTTCGTCTGGTTGATCTGTACCATCCTCCATACTGTTATCGCGCTGCATGTTAGTAGGTGCCATTGCTTCCCTTTCCTGCTTCGTGAACAAAGATAGCAAGCCTTCGTCTTGATTGCCGTTGCTGTCATTATCATCATCATGATCTTCGTCAGAGTCATCACTGTCTTCTTCCGTTTCGAGCTCGCTGTCCATAATCGTCTCAGGATCTGTATCTTCTTCTCCCTCATCATTGATAGCATAATCCTCTGATTCGTGGCTTATTGACGCCGGTCTCGTAGCGGGGATGTCGTTGTACTTTTGCTTTAGTTGTTCTAGTGTCATGGTGGCGTCTGGGTCTTCGACCTCTTCAGAAGAATCAGACGTTGAGCCGGAAGCAGACATTTGCTCACTGTCTTCGCTCTCGTCGCCGATACTATCATCTTCTGATTCATCAACATCAGTTCCATCCACATCAGAATCGGAAATCTCTGTATCCTGACGCATTAACATGGCATCCGTTCGATCGAGCACTCTGTTAAGATGTCCTTTGATTCGTTCCTGTTGTTCCTGTTCATACTGGCGCAACCTGCTAGCATTGACTTCAGCTTCCACGGATTGCCACAACCTCGCGATATCCTTGACCACAGTTTTCAGTCTGCCAATCCACATGTTCCTCTGCTCCAGTTCGAGCTCTTCGGCTGTCTTGACTCGTCCTTTGCGCTGCTTCTCCTCGACATATCGCTTTGCTTCGTGTGCAAGGACTTCAGCATCACGTATGTGGGCCTTCCGCTCTTTCCGCAGCAGAACGCTAAAGTAGTCGATATGCGCCAGTAGATGATCTCGATGTGCGTATTCTCTGTTCGGCTCAGTTTGCTTGGACGGCAAACTGCTATCCGACGGCCGACCAGGCAAAGCCGTCGTCTGCACCCGTACCCTGCTGGCTGCTTCTTTCCGTATCTGCTCCAAAGTCAAAGGTGCGCGAACACCTGGGTCTTCTGTCTGATCTTGTTCAATAAACTCCTCGAAGGTTGCGTACTTTCGTGGCAAAGGGATGTTCGCTGGAGTCATGACAGTAGGCCGGGGCATACGAACTCTAAAGGAAACCTTCTTGAGAAGAAGAGGTGGGCTAGGAGGCTCCGACAGTCCTCCAGAAGAGTCGCTTTCCAACTCCCTCTCCGCCGCATCGTCTTCCTGATGTGCAACCTCTCTCTTTGACTTGGTAGGAATACGGCCTGATCTCCGCTTCGATGAGACTTGCACTTGCGCTCGTGGACTGGCTTTTGCTGTCTTGTTGTTGACTTCCTTCTTAACCATAGGTGAGCTACTGGCAGTCTTAGATAGTCGCGCAGGCACTTTCTTCGCAGCCTGGTCTATCGACGGCGTCTTCGCATGTTTTGGAGGCTCGATCTTCGACTTTCTCGTTTCGCTGTAGCCAGGCTTCTTATGCTTCTCGGCGGCCTTGTCGCGAGCAGAACGAGTCTGTCTTGTCTTTGTTTGTGGTAGCAGCTCCAACGGCACCGCATTAGTTCTACCCGACCTTCGTTTTCCATTCTCAAGAAAAGACGTCGGGCCTTCTGCCTGTACCTTCTTCCATGGAGGCGACACAGCACGTGGCGATGATTTGTGGTTCTTCTCTCCGTCTACCACTTTTCGTCGTTTAGCTGGCGGCGCGTCAGGGTGCTCGCTAGAAATTCCATTCGTAATCTCTGCGACAAGCAACGATGCGCCGTTGTCTGGCTGGACATCATCATGTGGCTCCTCCCTTTTGATTTCGATGCCGTTCGTTGAGGGCTTAGGTTCATTGTCTTCGTTGTTGTGGGATGAAGCCAAAGTGGCAGGGTCGGTCATTGGGCGTCGCGACCGTGATGCCGGTCATCGCAGAAAAATAATTCCTCAATTTTCGAGTTATGCGACTTCCATGCCACGTGAATATGAAGTTTTACACAATCAAACTAATTGCAGAATGTTTGTAATTGCTAGTTTAGTCTCTCTGCGAAGTTTGAGCGTCACCACGATAGATTTGCGTTGTTGAGGTGGGCTAGAAAATAGCAGTCATCAGTGATATGGAAAAGAAGGAGGGAGTGCAGGACGGATAGCCTGCGCCTGCGCCGGTGCAGCACCAATCCGCCAATGCTCTTTGGGGCCAGACAAACGCAAATGGGAGGGAAAGTGCTTCATCACTCTCCCCACAATTGCAGTGGTCATAGCCAATCACAGCTTGAAAGTTTCCTTGAGTTCGGCGACCTCACGTCAAGCAATATCCCTCGAATACCAGCACGAGTTGCCGATACAAACCTACAATCTCACAAGAATTGATGACAGAGTCGGGATAGCTCAATTATGCTGTCTCGACAAGTCGTCCGACAAGCCGCGAGGCTTTCGAGGCCCGCATTCGCTGTGCAACAACCACTCCGAGCTCGATTTTCAACGACACGATCTGTTAGGGCGGCCGATGATGCTGAGATTGAGGATCCGGGCATGGTACAACTACGAGAATACCAGAAACAGAGCATCTACTAATAGGAACAGAACGGTGGCTACATTAATCCTCCTAGGATCAAGCGACAATTTCGAGATCCTTATGCCGATTGGACGGACAAGCAAGAGAGAAGGAATTTTGGCGAGCCAGTGCACGAGGATGAGGATGACCTTGGAGTATTTTCGCTAGAAGAGTACCGTGTTATGAGCGGTACTCAGGGTTTGGTCATGTGGACTTTCTTTCTGGGCTGTGTTGGTGCTCTCAGCTTCGCAGTGTATTCCACATATCCAGACAAACCAAGTGCACCGAAGACGTATGAGGGTGGTCTTGAGGCGGAGTTGGGTGGTTCTGGTGCCTTGAGAGTGAGTCGAATGTCTGGTGCTATGATTACAATGGCTAACACGATATAGGCTTACAGGGCTGGTGATGAGTTCCAGGGTACTCAGCTATAGATAACCAAGGTTACATCGGAAAGGCAGGCGCAGTTGATTTGCTATGTACAGTCTTGAATGAGAGCATCATACGTTACATAGGTATCCTTCTTTGATGGTGTTTCAGCCGTTCAGAGATCATCAATATGCAGATGTTGTGTTCTTCCACAAGCCCGCAGGATTGCCGCCTCTGAGAGGATCGTGATTGCCACTACCAATACTGATGCGTATGCCATTCGAACACTCGCGCCAGTCACTCGCCAAAAATACGACATAATCGCAAGCTTAAGACTGGTTGAAGGTACGGATCTATGGCTGGACTGTCGAGAAGCCTAGGCACATTCACAACTTAAGTGTACCTGCCCTACCCAGTTACCGCCTCAAAGCTCATTGTATAGCAATAGCCTCAATCTCAACCGGAGCCCCCATAGGTAGCTGCGCAACAGCAACACAAGCTCTAGCCGGCTTATGCGTGAACCACTTGCCATACTCCTCATTCATCTCCTTGAAGTCATCCATAGTCGTAAGAAACACCTAGATCGCGCGTATATCAGCCCCTCGTCCATCACATCACAAACATACCTTCAACCGCAAAAGCCCACAAATACTTGTAACGGGAATCTAGGTGATACATACGCCAACCCTGACAACCTTCCCCATTTCACTTCCAGCGGCCTCCACAATGGCCTTCACATTCCGACAGCATTGAGCCGTCTTCTCTGCGATCGATCCCTCGATAAGTTTTCCGTTCTCATCTGCGGGGAGTTGGCCAGATACCCAGATCTGGCCGTTGGCTTTGATAGCTTGAGAGTATGGTGCCGCCGCTGTTTATATGACGACTGTTAGTGCTTTCTGTATTACTTTTGGAATGCAATAGCTGCAACCTAGGTCGAAGCTGAAGGTGGATAGTCTGAGTGCTCCAAAGTTGGCATAAGGGCGACTTACGTGGCGGACCAGACTTGGTCGAGACTCGCTCAATACCTGACATTTTGTGTGCTGTTTGCGAGATAGGTCGTGATAGGTGGATGGACAGTTGAGCTCGTGCAGCAAGTCGAGGGGACAAATATCTCGTAGAGGTGTTTATTGCAAAGGCTGGAAGGGCTCTCGGCATCAAATCTAATGGGATATAGCTACAGTCGGTCGCTCAATATATATGCACGCCCTACTGTGAAAGTTTGTGGTGGGAGAAGCTGTGAGCGTGGAGTGGGGCTAGGTATCGCTCGAATTTATTCCACCGACAGACTATAAACATATGGAACAACTATTGTCTTCAACGTCGTTTTTAACACTGCTATATAGCTATCACAACTTGCTACGGGCCTGCTCTTCATCCTCAGGTATCGTTATGGCAACTTTACCCCAGGTTTCTCGTCCCCCCAACGCGATCAGTGCCTGGGGGAGACTCTCGAGTCCTACATACTTCTTGTCGGTGAAAGTGATTCCCTTTATTTGGCCTTTGTTTATCATCTGGAATATACCTTCCCATACTGTGCCTACCATTTCTCTCTGCTTGTTCGCGTATTGACCCCAATGTAGACCCGTGATGCTGATGTTCTTCAAAAGTACTCTATTCAAAGCAACTTTCTCAATGCTTCCGCCGGCGAAGCCAATGACCACGAGCCGACCGTTCCATGCAATACATTTGATAGAGGGATCGATCATGCCTGCGAATTTTAGCACTCACACTCACAATCAACAGAACTGTCCACTTACCAACAGGGTCATAAACAACGTCGACCCCAGCTTTTCCATTACCAGTCCGATGTTGGCTACATAAGCTGATCACTGTTTGCGGCCACTTGGCGTCACGATAGTCTACAACGTAGTCCGCGCCATAATCGAGACAAATTTGCCTTTTCCTTTCTGAGCCGGCCGTAGCGATGACGGTCGCACCAAGTGCTTTTGCAATCATTACCGCAGACAGTCCGACTCCGCCAGCACCAGCATGGACCAATACCCACTCACCAGGTTGTGTGTTCGCCCTAACAACCAGGCCCCCATATGAAGTGGGCATCGTTACGTATAAGCCTGCAGCATCCTCAAAGCTCCAACCCTCAGGAATAGGCAGCAGTGAGGTTTCCGGTGCCAAGATATGTGTAGCATACGCTCCCTGCGATGACCCGAACACTCTGTCTCCGACCTTGAATTTATGCGAGGTTTGTGTGCTTATTGTACCGTCAAAGCTGCTTGCGACAGATGAGCCACTCTGCGCTGACTCCGTGGGCGTCGCGATCACGACACCAGCGAACTCAGCGCCTGCGATCCATGGTAGGGGAGGCTGATGCTGATATTTGCCTTGTATCTGGAGGAGATCGAAGAAGTTCGTACCTGCGGCACGTATACGGATGAGGTATTTGTTTGGATGAGGGTTGGGCGTTGGTTCGGTAGTGACTTTCAATTCTTGGGGACCTTTGACGTACTGGCTGATTTGTACAGCTCTCATGGTTACGGTGCACCTAAAGATTGCTTGTCGTTCAAACGTGAGTACTGTACCGTCTCGCGACCGAATAAGCAAGCAATTATCCAACTGGTCCCAGTGCTCCTGTTTTCGTACTCGTGCAGTTCATATAAATTCGGACAGTGGACTCGAGCACAACTACTGAAGTTGAGTGCAGAAGGCTTGCATTTGTTCAATGGCCGGTAATCTAATTCAGACATAGATGGGAAGCCGATGATTCAGCCTCGGCAACTGGAAATGCAAATAAAGGAAAGCGCGCTTCAGCTGCCG